>Ga0307477_10000034_pt1 | contig 236833 bp, 191 predicted proteins | sample atmos_gasesECM2C_FD_203316 | JGI IMG/M metagenome (GOLD analysis project Ga0307477, IMG submission 203316) | Hardwood forest soil microbial communities from Morgan-Monroe State Forest, Indiana, United States - atmos_gasesECM2C_515 | ecosystem: Environmental > Terrestrial > Soil > Temperate...
GAGCGTGACCACGCCCGGGGGCACGGCGACCAGCACGAACAACTTTACGGTAATCCCCGCGCCGACGATCGGGAGCTTCACGCCCACGAGCGGGCCGGTGGGGATCAGCGTGACGATCAGCGGTACGGACTTCACCGGGGCCACGGCGGTGACGTTCAACGCGGTCAGTGCCGCCTTCACGGTGACCTCAGCCACGGCGATTCAGGCGACGGTGCCGGCGGCGGCCACGACGGGGCCGCTGAGCGTGACCACGCCCGGGGGCACGGCGACCAGCACGAACAACTTTACGGTAATCCCCGCGCCGACGATCGGGAGCTTCACGCCCACGAGCGGGCCGGTGGGGATCAGCGTAACAATCAGCGGTACGAACTTCACCGGGGCCACGGCGGTGACGTTCAACGCGGTCAGCGCCGCCTTCACGGTGACCTCAGCCACGGCGATTCAGGCGACGGTGCCGGCGGCGGCCACGACGGGGCCGCTGAGCGTGACCACGCCCGGGGGCACGGCGACCAGCACGAACAACTTTACGGTAATCCCCGCGCCGACGATCGGGAGCTTCACGCCCACGAGCGGGCCGGTGGGGATCAGCGTGACGATCAGCGGTACGAACTTCACCGGGGCCACGGCGGTGACGTTCAACGGGCTGAGCGCCGCGTTCAGCGTGACCTCGGCTACGGCGATTCAAGCGACGGTGCCGGCGGGGGCCGCGACGGGGCCGCTGCGCGTAACCACGCCCGGGGGCACGGCGACCAGCGCAACAAACTTCACGGTGACAGCGACTTTGACCGTGACGAAAACGGGCATCATCGGCGGCACAGTGACCTCCGGTGACGGCGGGATCAACTGCGGGGCCAACTGTTCGTCCTCCTACAATAGCGGCACGGTGGTGATCCTGACAGCGACGCCGAACCTCCTCTCCATCTTCACCGGCTGGGACGGCTGCGATGTGGTCTCTGGCCCGACCTGTACCGTGAACATGAGTGCGGCGAGGTCGGTCACCGCTAACTTCGTGCCGTAGCGTCATTGAAGTAATGGCGTATCGGGAGTGCGGACCGCCGCCGTGTGGGCAGACCAGTCAAGGAGAAGGCGGCAACTGCCGAAGAGGTCCGCGAGGCGATCAATCGGGCGATCTGCAAGACCGGCCAATAGGTTGCGACGGGAAACGGAATGGGGTGGGCGCCCCGTAGTCTTCTGCTCATATAGCTCCGAAGACCCTGCCAGTTCTACGGAATGACTGCAGAAGTTTCTTTGGAATTGGAACTTTCGTAGCCTTGATCATCCACTGCTCGAGTTACATAGTAATAGGTTACGCCGCTCACGACAGTGTTGTCTGTGTATGTAAGTCCTCGGACGAGAGAAGAATTGATCCTCACGTAATTGCCTCCGGGCGTCTGGCTCCGGTACACGTTGTATCCTGCTACCTGCAAAGGGCTGGCTACCCAAGTCAGCGTGACCTTGTGCGTCTTGCCCGACGCTTTCTGCCAGAGTACCGCAGGCTGTCCATTGGTTACGCGGAACCATTGCAAACATAGCAGCAAGACAACAAGCACCGCCATCCCAGTCCCCATCTTCGTCCCGACATAAAGGTCGGGGTCCCGGACCAGCAGAATCTGACACAATACTAAGAGCGTCAGCGCGATACCACAGATTGCACAGGCTAAGAACCAAGCTCCGCTTTGTGCTTCTGGCGCCAGTGACGGTATCCAGTGGGATTGCGCCCAAATGTATTTCATCTCCTGCCCCAGCGCCAAATTCATTGGAAAGACGGGGCTATCATAGAGTCACGACCCAGCTTGCGCGTTTACCTTCGCATATCATGGTGCGCAGACCTAGTTTAAAACAGCTTGCGGTTGGAAGGTACATCTGTCCGGTCACTGATGCCTGTTCGTTTGAGCACACAAATTGAGCGGTCGCGAAACACGATTCCCTTTGCCAGAAATTCTCAAATTTCAAAAAATCTGCCGGGCGAGTGAGTTTCATTCCCGACTCTGCGGCAACCGAGACGTTCCGCTCCCATAAATGTTGATAAATGCCCTTATCACCAATTATCCGGCTTTGCAGCGGTGGGCTAACTCCTGGTTAGTCGGATTACCGGACAAGTGATTTGAGTTTCCGACTAACGCGTTATACGTCTAAGTCAGCGACGCTTCCTGGAAGTCAGCTCGACCCTCTCGGTGGGTAGGTATGAGGAAACGACAGTCCGGATCGACTCGGAAGGTCTGGCGCGGGCCACCGGATCCAGCTCAATCATTCCTGCGGGGTATTCGACTGGGGGTAGTTGAGGGTTCGACCCAAGTAGCCCGCGATAAATGGAGTCGCATGTTTCATGCCAAGCGGGAGCACAAGCGCAATGTTCCAAAGTCGAGCTAACTCCTAGATGCGGCGGGACATACAGTCGAAATCGGTAGGTGGTCACCTTCGATCTCCAGAGTCTATGTTTACAGTAGGGGTAGGCGTGTGCCACAGATGTGCAAATATCTTTCGTACCAGTTTCCGTTCTGTAGAATTTGTACTTTTCCGGTTAGCGCGTTTATCAGGCATGTGGATTACTTCCGAGTGCTCCGTCATCCGAGCGCAACATGCCATAGACCTTGGAGAGCGTGCGCATGACGATGAGGCCTGGATCGGAGGCCGGACGTCCTACCCACGTCGTCTAGGTCGACGTCGACGGGACGAAGTCGTGATACGCCTCGTTAATTACTTCGGGGGAATCCTGAGTGGGCTTCATCGTCTCAAGGCTTTACCTGACCATGGAATTCAGATTCTTCCTGTACAACAATTGCTGTCTTCACTGGATTGAAAGTCCTCGCACAGCGCGTATCGTTCGAGGGTGGACGGGTCCCGAACATTGGGAGGAAACCAAGATGAGCTTACGCAAGATGATTGCTGGAGGCTCGACCGTTGCGGCGCTATTGATACTCGCTGCCGCGTATTCCAGGAAATCCAGCTACAACATCGTAATCCCCAAGGTGCTTTCGTACCCTGCAACCACGCTGACGTTTTCGTCCGAGTCTGCGATCCTCGGTTCTCCATCGGTAGCAGCGTATAAAGTCCGCGTTAAATTCGACAATCCGAATTGGGCAGCAGCAGTTTCAGACGCCCATTTGGTCACGACAGCAGGTGGCACATATTTCAAATTCACCTGCCAAGCTTCGTCAGCGGCTTGCCTCGAAGCCACTCGCGGGTCGGGTTCCTACACTTATTCGCTCGTGCCCTCCACGCTACCCGCACCGTCGGCGAACGGGACCTATGCATTGGTTTGGGATGTGAACCCGCCGGGTGACACAATTCTAGACATTGTTGGGGTCCCCGAACCGAGCATTCTCGTTATGCTCGGCGGGGGCCTGCTCGGATTGTCGGGCATGCGACGTTGGGCGTCCAGGTTGCAAGCTCGCGAATAACACTTGGCGGATGGGGCACTACTGTCCGCAACCCCGCCCTGTAAACAAGGTGGATTCCCCATCTCCATTTCATAGATAGATGAATTAGTGCGCACGGTTAAACTGGCGGATGTCCAGGCAGTTCCAACCAGCATGGAATGAACTCTAACTCCTGATTAGTCGGATTACCGGACATTTGAAAATCACACGTCCTAGATGTCGACCATGCGTCCAATGAAACCGAGCCAGCCCGCCGACTGGCTACTTTTCAGTCCCAAACTAGAGTTAGCGACAACTGGCACCGAACTTGGACTCCATCATGGCTATCTCCTGTTGATTGGCAATCCCTTGTTCCGTAGTTTTGTTGTGACTGAGGTGTTTTTTCCTGAGTTTTTCCAGCAAACCCTGTATTGACCTTCGATGGCGCCAGGTTCTATACGTACAAGACGTACAAGCAGGGTTCATTTTGCCTTCTGACAGGAGGTGGCGGCGTAAGGAGTCCGATGGCTTCGGACCCTGCTTCTTGGGGAGCAGGAAATCGAGCGCAGAATGCATATCCAAACCGGTCGAAACGAAAAACGGATCGCAAGAACAGTGGCCGTGGAGCTTTCACGCCTGGATGCGTCACCGCCTGGGGAGACGACGTTCACCGAAAACGTGAGTCCTTATGGTGCCCGCGTCTGGACCAAGCGGCGCTGCCAGCCAGAGGAGCGCGTGCTGCTGAGCTCTCCCGAGACCGGTCTCCATACCCAAGCACGGATCGTCTACTGCCAGCGGGTGTCCGAGGGAAGGTTTGCTGTCGGTCTGGAACTGTCCGGCGGGGTGGAAGTCTGGGCAAAGCCTTACTAGACGCAAGATGCCGCGGTTCTTAACAGCCTGCCAAGGAAGCGATACCCAGAGCTCACGCTCCCATCTTTTTTCCTAGCCCGCCCAAATTCTCCTCATTCGTGCGGCTCCCGCCACATTCCGGGCATTTCCACAGGCGGAAGCTTCTTCTTTCGGGCATAACCTCAGCGAGATACATAGGTTGCCCATCATTGGGACAGCTAACACGCGGCATCATTTCCTGTTCGATGGTCTTTGCGTCTATTGTGTCAGTGAAATATCCGTGCGACGTATTGTATCGGACTAGACAGGCAGGTTCCCGGCAGGCGTACAGCAGTTCCTCCGCAGACTCGCTATGGAGTCTTAGAAACATCTGCGTATGATGCTGGTAGCAAAGTACGCGAACGTCTTTTCCCGTACTGGTACCCAACCTTTCGTTCTCATTTCCTACATGGGGGACAGGCTTAGGGTTGTAATTTGAAGAATTTCCGAGCAATTTGCAGCCCACTGGCGCCGCAGCCGCCTCAGAGTAGCGTATCTCACGGATAGCAACATACTTAGCAGCCTAAGTTGATTGTGTCCTTTGCTCGCCAACGTTCCCGGGATTTAGCAAAAACTCAGCATTTTGCTAACGATTTCGAGCAAGCAATTCCCCCTATCGCAGAAGGGCAAAGAAACAGCAAAAAATTATACCGCCTCCGGCGGGCTTGCGCCAGCCAGGGTACTTGACCGCAAACACCGTGCACTTGATGGGGCATCTCGCTCCCTGCAAAGGGAGTTTGAAGAAGTAATCACGGTCGAAGTATAGATCGAAGAGATGTCTGGATCGGGCTGAGGCCGATCGAAAGATTATCACCGGGTCGTGGTTGTCGATGAGAGAAGTAAGGAAAGCGAACAAGACCACTCTGGGGAGTGAACGGAGAAGTGCGCTCAAGAAAGGTTTGACAGGCCCGACACTGTTAGAGATGTCCGGTTAACGCGTTAATCAGAACTTAAAGCAATAAGCTTCCACAACCGCTCTCCAAGCGCCCGTTTCCAAGTTAGTACGCCGGTACTATAGCTCCAGTTCCAGAACATTGTTAAGGATAGACAGTACCCCCCGAGCGTGGGGCTCGGCCCGGCCGAATCTTCCTCTTTGGAAGCAGGCCGCCGGAGAAAGACACCATGGGGGCCATTGCCACACAAGACCTGAGCCGTCCGCGGGCGGTTGGCAGCGGAAAGGGCGAGAAGACCTCTCGCCCGCAGCCGGTCTGCATCGAAGTGCCGGTCACGGTGCATGGCGGTTGTCTCTCGATCGATTCCGGAAAGCGCGAGCCCTTTTCCGAGTCCACTCGGACCATCATCGTGTTCTCCAATGGGGCGGTTCTGCGTCTCAAAATGGCTGTCAATCCCGGTCAATCGATCATTCTAACCAACGAGCACACCGGGAAAAAAGTCCTCTGTCACGTGGTGAAGTCCAAGACCTATCAGGATGTTGCCGGCTACATCGAACTGCAGTTCACCGAGCCCACTGTCGGCTTCTGGGGCATACTTTTTCCGGGCGATGGGTCAGAATCGCAGAGCGCGCCAGGAGCGGCGGGCGTTTCACAGGCGCCCTCGGGGCCTCAGCCGTTGCCGTCGGCTGCGTCCCACACAACCCCGCCTGTCATCTCAACACACTCGAGTGCAGCCGGTTCGATAAACCCAGGGTTGCACTCTCCGAAAGCCCCAGGTGCGGAGTACTCCGCAGCGCTGGGATCCGTTTCCACACCACTTGCGCAACCGCCGCATGCCGGGCTGATTCAGCCAAAGGTCGCTCCTCTGTCGCACGCCGAAGAGCACGCCAGTATCGCTGAGCCCGTAGATGTTTCCCGCGAAAGAGAAGCTGCGGCTCGTCTTCGCGAGGCTTTGCGGCAGGCGGAGCAGGCCGAGATAGCGGCTTTCATGAACCACTTAATGTTCGACGAGCCCGACACGGAATCGGTTCAGGCAACGCCCCGCCGTTCTCCTATGATTACCTTGATCGCCGCGGAACTGCTTCTTATCATCCTGGCACTGGCAGGCGGCGGCTGGTACTGGTGGCATAACCGTGTACGCCTAACCGCTCCCAATCTGTTTCCGCAGTCAGCGAATGCGCGAACTACTCCATTCGTATCTTCGCCCCTGCCGGAAGCCTTGAAAACCGTCGAAGCCTCCGGCCCCTCATCGGCGCCCGCCGAGAAACCTGCTGAAAGCCAAGAGGCGCCAAATGCAGCGAGCAAAAAACCGGCGGCCATTTCCCACTTTCGTCTTTCCAGGCCGCATGCGAAGCGCAGCTCGTCTCTTGCAAAGGTTCCCGAGGTATCGGAGGGCATTGATTCAGTTTCCGGGGTTCCCTCACGCGTGTCTGCCGAGGGCCTCAGCGCTCTAGTAGCCGGGTCGGGTCTCCAGCCCGCTGCGCCGAAACTGGAGCGGACCATAGGAGGCGAGGTTAAGACGGCACGGCTCATCTCGTCCACTCCGCCAGCCTACCCACCGCTCGCCAGATCCCGGGGGGTGGAAGGGGACGTTACACTCGATGCTCTGATTGACGAGAACGGCCGGGTCACCAGCGTCAAGACAATCTCTGGCCCCGACCTCCTTCAACAGGCCGCTGCGGCTGCGGTTCGCCAGTGGAAATACAAACCGGCCACTCTGGACGGCGACGCCGTAGCGATGCACCTCACTGTCACCGTCAAATTCCGGATGCGCTAGCTGGCTAACTTACAGCCAGGGTCTGATCTCGGCGGGCAGGCGGGTTCTTGTGTGCGGTCGCCCTCGAGCGCGGTACCACACAATAATCTCTGAAAGTAAGGGATCTTGACCTGTTTCGATTTTGAGATAGTCCTGACCTAGGAACAAAAATGAAGGGCCCTGTTTTAATCTGTCGAAGATATTCTTGTCGTCTTTATATGCGTCTGCCATTGGCCCATATGTGTAGCACCGCACATCGAACCCGTGACGACTCCGGTGAGCGATTGTTGCTGCGCAACGGCAGCAAACGCACCTGCAAGCGCCAGCATGAGCACTGCAGTCAGTTTTGTTTTGATCTTCATTTCTGCTTCTCCCTTATGATTTGGACTTCTTCCTCGAGCTGCCTGGCGTCCCACACTTTCCCGGCCACCAAGTGGTCAATCTTTTGTCGAACTATCCACCTGCGGACGCAGAGTCCCGCGCCGCAAAGCGCGCTCCTTCATCAGCGCAAAAAAGACAGGCACCAAGATCAGCACGTGAATGGTGGAAGTGATGATGCCGCCGACGAGTGGGGCGGCAATCGGTTTCATCACATCGGAGCCGATGCCGCTCTCCCACAAGATTGGAATGAGACTCGCTAGCACTACACATACGGTCATGAGTTTCGGCCGCAGTCGTTGCACCGCGCCTTCAATGACAGCCTCTTCAATGTCTTCGTGCTTCAGCGGTTGTCCGCTTGCGAGCCGCCGATTGAGGGCTTCGTGAAGGTAGACGACCATAACGACGCCGGTCTCGACCGCGATGCCGAACAGCGCGATATAGCCGACCCACACGGCAGCGCTGAAGTTGTAGCCAAGCAGTTTTTGCAAGATGAGGCCGCCTGTTAGCGCGTACAGCGTCGGGAAAATGAGCACTGCCGATTCCGCGACGGAATGGAAGACCATGTAGAGGAGCACGAAGATGACGAAGAAGACGACGGGCAAGATCACTTGCAGGCGCTCCTTGGCTCGCAATTCAAATTCATATTCGCCCGCCCATTTGTAGGTGTTGCCCGCGGGCAGACGCAGCTTTTGCTTCAGCATGTCACTCGCGGCATTCACGAAGTCGCCGTAATTTCTGGAATTGAGATCGAGATAGACGTACCCGGTCAAAGCTCCGTCCTCATCGCGGATCATGGCGGGCCCGCGTGAAAACGAAATACGTGCCACTTGCTCGATAGGGATTTGCGCGCCGGAGGGTGTGCCGATTAATACTCTCCGTAACTCGTCCACGTTGTCGCGAAAGTCGCGGCTATAACGGACGTTGACGGGATAGCGCTCGCGGCCTTCGATGTTTTCCGTCACCATTTCGCCGCCGATTCCAGAAGTGATGGCTTGTTGTACATCCGCAACGGTGAGTCCGTAGCGCGCCGCTTCTTCGCGATGGACTTCGATGTTGACATAAAAGCCTTGCGAAACACGTTCGGAGAAAACGGATCGGACTTGCGGAAGACCCGAAAGGACCTGTTGGATTTGCGCACCAACCTGCTGGATGCCTTCGAGAGTTGGCCCCTGCATTTTCATCCCCAGCGGAGTTTTGATTCCGGTCAATTCCATGTCCAGGCGGTTTTCTACCGGCATTGTCCAGGTGTTGGACAGTCCTGGGAATTGCAGCTTGGCATCCATTTCCTGAATCAGTTTTTCGTAGGTCATCCCTGCCCGCCACTTCTCTCGCGGCTTGAGCATGATGGTGGTGTCGTACATGTCGAGCGGAGCGTTATCCGTGGCGCTGTCGGATCTTCCGATCGTCCCGAACACGGTTTCGACTTCCGGGAACGTGCGGATGACGCGGTCTTGTTCTTGTAGCAGTTGTGAAGCCTGACCGATGGAAATTCCTGGCAAGGCGGTCGGCATGTACAAAGCCGAGCCTTCAAATAGAGGCGGCATGAACTGACTGCCGATCTTGAGCGCCAAAGGAAGCGTGACGACCAGAAAAATCAGGTTGAGCAGCAACGTCGTCTTGCGAAACCGCAGACAGAGCCGGAGGACGGGCAGGTACAGAGCTTGCGTGAGGCGGGAGATGGGGTTCCGCGATTCCGGTCGGAGACGCCCGCGGATGAAGAGAACCATCAGCACGGGCACAAGCGTGATGGCCAGCAGTGACGAGAAACCCACCGCCAGCGTCTTCGTCCAAGCGAGCGGGCGGAACATCCGGCCTTCCTGGGCTTCCAGCAAGAAAACAGGGAGAAACGACACGACGATGATGAGCAGCGAGAAAAAGATCGCCGGGCCGACCTGCTTGGCGGAGTCGAGCAAAATCTTCCGCCGCTCCGGCTCAGACACTGACCTCTCCGCTTGATGCTCGGAGAGCTGCCGGTAGCCGTTCTCGACCATCACGATCGCGGCGTCGACGAGAACTCCGATGGCGAGCGCGAGTCCGCCGAGAGACATGATGTTGGAACTGACATGGAGGTAGTACATCGGGATGAAGGCCGCGAGTACGGCGATCGGCAAGGTGAGAATCGGAATCAGCGCCGAGCGGAAATGGAAGAGGAAGATAATGATGACGACGCTGACGATGATGGCTTCTTCCAAGAGGTCCCGCTGGAGAGTTTCGATGGAGGCGTGAATCAATCCCGATCGGTCATAGCCGGAAACGACTTCGACACCGGGAGGCAGCGAGGATTTGGTCTCGGTTAGCTTTTTCTTCACTCCGTCAATGACATTCAAAGCGTTCATGCCGTCACGCATCACGACAATGCCCGCGACGGTTTCTCCTTCGCCCTGCCACTCGGCCACGCCCTCCCGAATGTCGGGACCGAAGGTGACCGTGCCGAGATCGCGAATCTTGACGGCAGTGCCGTTCTTCGTGGCCACGGGCACCGTTTCGAGATCGTTCAGCGAACGCAAATAGCCCAAACCGCGAATCATGTATTCCGCGCCACCCATTTCGAGGACTCGTCCGCCGACTTCGTTCGTGCCGGCGCGGACCTTTTCAATGACGGTAGAAAGTGGAATACCGTAGGCGCGCAGTTTGTTGGGATCGACATTCACCTGGTACTGCTTGACGAATCCCCCGATGGTCGCGACTTCGGCAACACCAGGAACGGTTTCGAGTTGATAGCGCAGGTACCAATCCTGGATGCTGCGCAGCTCGGCGAGACTGCGCCCGTGGGTGCGGTCCACGAGAACGTACTCGTAGACCCATCCGGCGCCGGTCGCATCCGGGCCGATGACCGGATGGACGTTGGCCGGCAGGCTTCCTTCGATTTGTTGCATGTACTCGAGAACGCGCGAGCGCGCCCAGTACAGATCGGTTCCGTCTTCAAACACAACGAATACATAGGAATCACCAAGCATTGTCTGCGCACGCACGGCCTTGACATGAGGCGCAGCAAGAAGCTTTGTGACGATGGGGTAGGTGACTTGGTCCTCGATGAGGCTGGGCGGCTGCCCGGCCCATCGCGTATGAATGATGACTTGCACGTCAGAAATATCCGGCAGCGCATCGAGCGGTATGCGCCGCAGCGACCAGATTCCCGTGAGCACGAGAAGCAGTGTTCCGGTAAAAACGAGAAAACGATTCTTCGCGCACCAATCAATCCATCGGGCAATCACGTTACATTCCTCCCGTGGCGTTGACACTCAGTTGCTTGCTGGCGACGGTTTGCCGGTTCTTTTTCGCGACGACGGTAACCTGCCATGTGCCGCCGCTGTCGAGTTGGGCTTGTCCTTCATAGAAACCATTCCCTTTGTCGCTTAAGGTGACGGGAGTGCGCATTGCCGCCATACCCATCGCGGGCATCGCCGGCATAAAGAACGTAACGGAGACTTCCGCACCGGAAATCGGAGCGCCAGTCGCGTCGGCGAGCTTCACTCGAACGGTGTTGCTGCCTTTGCGTGGAGGAGCAGGGTCGGTCGCGAGCTCGACGTTAGCCTGTGGCGCGTTCATCGCGCTTGCGGAGCCCGCGCCTGGCGGGGGTGGGACGAAGGAGCCGAGTGCTGCCTGTAGCTGGCTTTCGGAGTCGATCAGAAAATTCGCGGACGTGACGATTTCTTCGCCTTCCTTCAATCCCTTCAAGACGACGAAGTCTTCACCGGCGCGTTCTCCGAGTTCGACTTCGCGCGGTTCGAGATAGCCGCCGCCGCGATTGACGAAAACGACTTGCCGCGTGCCGGATTGCAGGACTCCGCTGGCCGGAATCACGAGCTGTGTTCCCGCACGCACCTGAAGCACCGCGTTTACGAACATCCCCGGCGTGAGTTTCAAGCCTGGATTCGGGAAAATCAGCCGGACGCGCGCTGTGCGCGTCGTCATGTCCACTTGCGGATAGATGAAGTTCACGCGACCTTCGAAGTTGCGGCCGGGGTAGGTGTCCACGGTGAGGGTCGCGCGGTCACCGACTTTGATTCTTCCCAGATCGTTCTGAAATGCCTCGGCGAAAACCCACACCGTCGAGAGATCGGCGACGGAATAGAGCCGCGTCTCCGGCTGAACGGTGAGATTGGGCAAGGCGTTCCGCTCGGTGATGTAGCCCGAGACGGGAGAATCGACCTGAAGTTCCTGCTGCACTTCGCCCGTGGATTCGAGCCGCGCGATTTCGCGCGGCGGCACACCCCATTGCTTGAGTCGTTCGGCAGCTGCGTCCAAAAGCGAGGCCGCACTTTCGGCGACACCCGGTACTGTGCTTCCAGCGACGTGTTGCTGGTTTTGTTTCGCGACGAGATACTCGCGCTCCGTCGCCGCAAGGTCCGGACTGTAGATCGTGAACAGCGGCTGGCCTTTGCGGAGGTATTGATAGGTGGCGTCGGCAAACACCTTTTGGATGTAACCCGAATACCGCACTTGCACGTAGGCGAACTTTGTTTCATCGACGGCGACGTTGCCCGTCGCACGAATCTCGTCTCCGACCATCTTGCGTTCCACTCGGCCCATACGAACGCCGATGCTTTGCATGCGTTCGGGTGAGGGTTGCACCGGCACGAGCGAGGCTTCATGCGGTGCCATTGAGGCGCCTTCCGATCCGTTCGGCACCCCTTCGCTCGAAGCGGATGGCATTGCCGCTTCCGTTTTCTTATGTTGCACGGAGCGCCACCAAAGCCCGCCGAGAATTCCGACGAGGGCGATGTTGCTCACAACCGCGAAGACGAATGCATTCCGATAATTTTGCATGACTCTTTTCCTCTCCTAGCGCAGCGACAATCCGGTGATCTGTTCGAGCCGCGCGATGGCAGTCTCGTATTCGGCGAGGTTCTGCCAGTACTCTTCATCGAGGTGCAGCACGTCGAGGAACGACGTGAGCACCGCTTGAAAATCCTGCTTGTTTGATTGATAGGCCGCGAGGCCGGACTGAAACGCAGAACGCGCCTGCGGTGCGAGACCTTCGCGATGAATCTTGAGGAGCTCGGTCGTTTGCTGCGTGACGACGTATTGCGCGCGGAGCTCCGATGCCACCTGCTGTGACTGAGCCTCAAGCTCACTGCGAGCACGCAACTCCTGGGATTGTGCCTGCACCAATTCCGGCTTCTGTTTGCGGGACCGGTATATGGGTACGCGCACGCCGAAGGACAACATGTAGTAGGCGCGGAACTGCGTTGGGTCTGTGCGCTGCCACATGTACTGCACGTTGAAATCGGGATAGAAATCCTTGCGCGCAAGATCGACCTGGAGTGATTGCTTGTCGATCATCTTTTGCGATGCAGCCAGTTCCGGATTCTGCGCTTTCGCCGCGGAGAGGAGTTCGTCGTAGGACTGCAGCAGCGGAGTTTCGGCGAGATCGGCGGGCTCGATATCCGGTGAATCCTGCGGCCGGCTGAGAAACTGTTTCAACCGGGCTTCGAGCTTCCCAACTTCCAGGTGGTGCATAGCAATTTCGCGCACCAGTTTTGTCTTTTGCAGTTGGGCTTGCAGCACGTCCTGCTGCGTCCCCATGCCGGATCGGTATCGAGCGTCGGTGGCTTGCTCGACTTGTTTGAGGAGTTCGCCGTCGCTTTCGAGAATCGCGAGCGTTTTTGAGAGACAGGCCAACTGGAAGTACGAAGCTTTGACTTCGGCCAGCACGGCTCTGCGCAAGGATTCGACCTGTTGCTGCGACACGTCTGCTTCGCGTTTCGCAATCTCTCCCCGGAGTTTCAACTTTCCAGGGTACGGAATGTCCTGCGTGACGCCGAGGCCGATGTAGGCGAAGTCGCTGTTGGTGTAACCCGCGAACGGCCGCGGGCTGCCAACGCTCAGATGCTGCAACGTGAATTGTGGGTCGGGCAGCGTCGAAACCTGCGTGGAAACCTGCTTGGCCGCTTGCCAGCCCTGTCGCGCCGCTTCGATCTGCGGATTGTCTTTCTCCGCTTCCTGTAGCAGGTCGGCTAGCGGAGTTACAACGTGCGCGTGCCGCGGTACAGGTTCTTGCCCGAAGGTGCCTTTTCCAAGAGCTCCTAGAAGCAGCACGGCGCACAAAGTTCGTGCCAATCCATTCCTCGAGGGGCGCGGGGTCATATTCCATTTCACAAGCAAAGACATTTTCTTTCTCCTGAACGTGCGTACCGAACGGTCGCCGGTCAGCTCTTCGGTGTGCGGGCTCGCCATCGAAAGCGTGTCGGCGGATCAAAGGAACAATTGAGACGGAAAAAGAGACACCCGTGCGCAGCCGCACGGTTCAGGAGCAGATCAGATCAGGAAGGAAGAATGAAGAGTGTACAGTTCCGGGGGTGAGTGCTGTGGAGCCTCAAAATCAGCGCGAGATACTTTAGAAAAGTCAATCGCTTGCGGCAGAGGTAAAATATGCGCCACAAACATGGCGGGCGGATGTAGCGTCAAGTGCGCAGCGGGCAATACGCTCGGAGATTGTGACGAAACCATTGACTTGCAGCAGTCGTGATTCTGGTTCGAGGGGTCACAAGGCATAGAGCCGCAGCACTGCATGCTCTGCGGGTCCTGAGTCACGGCGGACAGACAGTCCGCAAATTGCAGACCCAACAGGCCGCCGATCGCCACTACGATGAGCAGTCTTTTCCCCATACTCTAATTGACTCTACGTAGGTTTGACGCGCGCGTCAACGAAAGGATACAGGGAATTTGCACCTCAACCCTCTCGAAGGGTCAATTCTGGGGCCCAAACTGGGGTCCAACTTGCCGGTTTTGGAGGCCGATTTACCAATCTTTGAGAACCAAGGGATTGAGCGCAAGTTGGCGGTAAACATCACGAAAGCTATCGGTTCGTCGGCCGGATTGGTACCGACAAACGCTCTTGTATTGACCGATCTGGCCAACTTCCGGGTGTAAGTTACAGTTGGCTAGGAAACGCCATCCATCCTGAACGTTCGCTATCAGTTTGAAAAGAAGAAAGTAAGTTGGTGGAGCCGATGGGATTCGAATCCACCAGCTGTATGGAAACAAAGGAGTTTTGCGGTGCAACCTGACCTTCTAAGGTATTGAAAGGAAAGGGAGGGAATTCTTAGTGCCCCTTAATGCCCCTCAGAAATTCTTCATTTCTCCAGCTACTCATACTAAGAGGAGCACCGGGTCGCACGACTCGCATCGCAAGTTCAGATTACTGCTTTTCGTTCCTATTCTTTGGACGTTGGGTAGACCACGGTCTTGTTCTGTTTGTTCCGATTGGTCAGGATAGATAACTACAACGCATAGTGGACACAGATCTTACTCGGTAGCTTGTGACTAGGCCGCCCACCGCCCTAAAGCAACAATAACAATTTGGTTTCCGCGCCAGTCAATCCCAATTCAATGCTCGAGCAGTGACAGGTCGACGGAGTCGCCCATCACTTGGTAGCCGAGGTCGTTCGGATGCAGATGGTCGCCGCAGTCGTACTTTGGGAGCATGTGCGTCGGGTGGCTCGGGTCGCGTAAGGCCTCTTCAAAGTCGATCACAGCATCAAACGCGCCGCTGCTGCGGATCCAGGCGTTGACGGCCTCGCGCTTGGTCTCGCCCTCCGGCGTGTAGTAACCCGGCAGAAAATTCGTAACTTCGTATGGCAGTAAGGTGCCGCCAAATATCTTGAGCCCACGTGCATGCGCGCGCAGGATAAGTTGCTTATAGCCAGCGATCATGTCGTCGGCAGTTACAGCTTCCGCTGGATTACCATTCGGAATCGTCGGACGTGCAATGTCGTTGATGCCCAAGATCACTATGACATGCGTCACGCCTGGCTGGGCTAGCACGTCGCGATCGAAGCGATGCAGGCCGCCATCCCCGATACCGTCATGGAGAATCCGTCCGCCGCCAGTACCTTGGTTCAAGACGCCCATATTGTGGCGGCGGCGCGGGCCGTCAAGCCGGAGTGCAAGCTCGTCGGGCCAGCGATGATTTGTATCCGGGGTGGAGAGGTTAGCATCCGTGAGTGAGTCACCGAAGGCCACGACCGCGGTGGTGCGCTCAGGCGCCATCATTTCCACACCGGTCAGAAAATACCACGAAAGCTTCGTCGCGCTGACGGGCATTGCTATGGATGCGGTGTGGTCTCCCGGAGGAGATATATAGTTCGTTTGTTCTGCCGTGCCGTGGTAAGTGATTTGGAATGTCCCTGGGACATCGCCAGGCAAGTAGATGCTCACCGCCAAGTCCCCCAGTGCGGGAACGTCAAGCTGCACTGGATCGCTCACAGCTAGCGCGCCGGCCCAGATAGTGGTGGACGCAACCCCTCCGAAGGTAAGCGTTCGGTCAGAGCCCTCAACGATCGTCGCGCCGGTGTCACGGAGAGCGATGTGCGCTGCCCCAATGACCAGCGGCTGAGTCCCAAAGGCGTTCGAGAGCCGCACGCGAACGGTGTGGCCACCAATGCTCGTGTGCACGATGAGCCGAAGCGTCTGATTGTTAAAGCCAATGCTAGATGTCCCCACGGGACTCGTAGTCCAAGTGCCGACCCAATGCATATGGCTTTGGTTCTCTTTAGTGAGAGCGGTTGGGTTGAGCACGAGAGCGTCGAGGACGGCCACTAATGTCAGGAAAACCGTGGACCAAATCCCGCGATGCCCCAGGCCAATCGTCGATAGATACAACTTGACGTCACGTATAACGAGCAAGTGTGCAGCAGGCTTCATGGCTGGCATCTCCTCAGAGGTTTATCGCTTCACTTACGATGCAGGCCGAATGGCATCAGCGGGCTGACCTCTGCGCTAGAGAGTCGTCCCAAAGAGTTATCAAACACGGCGTGCACGCTAGTCCGGCGGCTGTGATTTGTCAATGCCGGAGCGGGGAATGCATTTATTTAGACACTTTCTAGTGCGCTTATTTTCAGGCAGCTGAGCTACGGTATGTTGTTGAGGTTTAGGGCGTCCCAGGGTCCGACCCACTCGCAAGGCCTTCCTCTGGTCCGGTATGAGATGAGGTCCTGAGCAACTGAGACGGTCACATAGGTGTCAACTCCTTTATATGTGTCCACTCCTGCAGGGCCGTTTGCGTGCCAGCAAAGCGTCGCAATTTCAGGAACAAGATTTAGCGCGACCTTTTTCCCTTCGATCAACAGAGAATCGTGCTTGGTGCCGGCCATGTCATAGACGTAGTGAGCTGTCCGCCACTGCTTCACCATGTCCGCAGTGATACTCCCGTAGTTGTTGTTGATGAGCCACATGAATGTCCAGAATCGCATCCCAGTGCCGTTCAATCCGAAATAGGCAGTGGCGTCTTGTGTGCTATTTCCATGTTGGCTCATCGGATGCGATGTGTCGCACCGGTTGCCCTCATTGCAGCTATATTTCGCCTCGACGTTGTTTGTGGACACTATATAGCTTGAGTTTTTCTCCCCCATATCACCAGGGATCCTTACGGCATAACGGGCAATTCCGTTTTGATCAGCAGGGATACTTTCAACCACGTAAGCCTCATGCTTATCCGAGACCACCCAGTTGGCGCCTTTGCTACATTTTCCGACGACTATTTTTTTACCCGACTTCGTTCTGTATTCCGGCCTGCCCACGGTTAAGAGCTCGACCGCTTTCTTGGCGCTGTCAGCGAAGGCAACCGCGTAAAAGTCCCCAACCTGCCAGTCCAGCCCGGGCCTCCGATAGCCTGAGAAAGGCGCGGAGGGAGTCGGGGCCATGACGTTGACGCTTCCTCCCGCGTACCCGCTTACAGACACGCCCTGATCGTTCATCGCGTGCTCGCTGCCGATCTCGCCTGCTGAGTCGGTCACAGTAAATATATGGGCGCTCTTATCGCGAGGATTAACCACAAACGTGACGAGATATTCTTGCGGAAAAAAGTGCTGATCCTCGGAACTTACATGGATCGTTTTTCCGTCCTTGGTGGCTGCACCAAGAATCACTGCGCCACTGCAGCTGTGGATCTCCTTAGAAGGGGAGCACAATGCGGCTGATGCGAGCGGGGGCTTCGCTTGCAATCCAAAATAGCTGTTGATCATGAGAATCTTCTCGTAGTTAGTCATAACCCCTGCATAGGCGGATTCATCAAGATCGTCCTTGGCTCCGTCAGCCATCCCCTTCATGAGCTCAAGCGCCTCAGGCACTAAGGCTTCATAGTAGGTCTCTTCCTGGTGCACATATGCCACGATGGCCTCAGGGCTGCCCTGTACAGCGAGAAGCTCTCGATACCAACCCTCGTACACCATGCGTATCAGGTCTCCGGCTTTTTCACCGTACTGCCTCCCAATCTCCTCCCAGGAGCCACTAAGTTCGCCGAGGTACCTTGGATGAGCCTCGTAGCCTGGATAGCCCGGAGCAACGTAGTAGTGAGATAGTTGGCTGTTGTAGCCAGTCCACGCGCTCGAAGTTGGTGGGAACGTATGTTTCTTCGGGGATTTACCTCTAACAGACGAGAAGGAAATTAGAAAAACTGCCAGCACGATTGCAGCGAAAACTAACAGCGAATTCCTCTTTTTCATGATCCTGCCCTCCCTCTGTCAGGCTTTTGGGCGATCTACAAAGCCGACCTTCGTCACAACAAATTTGTCGTGCCACCACCTTCATGTATCCCATTTAACATTAACAGTGCTTCGCTAGAGGTCAGGCTCTATACGGCGCAGGATTGATTTCGTCCTACTTGCTGGTCAGCGCCTTGACAAAAATCGCTTTTGGAATTGAGGCGTGAACTCCTTTATTGGCGTCCACCAACTCGATGATGCTGAGATCCGCGGCTACACTGGCGAGCATGTAGGCATCATCATGGCTTAGGTGCTTTTCGGTCATAAGAAAGTCGATCAACTCGTTGAGAGCGATTTTCGTGGCCTCATTTAAATCCTCATGGAGGCCGATCGTAATGAAGCTCGTTGGTGTTTCCGCCCGAGGCCAGTGAATACGCATGTCCTTGCGCACGAAGAATTGAAACGTGCCATTCAGGGAAGTTTCCATAGCGGTGCCGTCGACTTCGCCGTGACCTTGGCCGGCGTGGCCATCGCCGACTTCGAAAAGCGCGCCGCGTACATGAACGGGAAGATACAAAGTTGTGCCGGCGACGAGATCCTTGTCGTCGATGTTGCCGCCGTGAATCCAGGGCGGGCGGCTACTAATTCGACCCGATAATTCCGGGGGCGCGACGCCCATGCTTCCAAAAAAGGGCCGCACAGGGAGATCGATTCCCTCAGCGAAATGGGCTACACCCTGCTTTTCGTCAAGGGGAATGATCTTCATTTTCGCTGATGGATATTCCTCAGCCAAAAAACCAGTTCCCGGGTTGGAAGCGTTGTACGCGTAGGGGACCGCCAAGCGGATTGATACCATGCGAACCTCGAGGACATCGCCGGGCTGAGCGTCCTCAATATAGATGGGGCCTGTGAGGATATGTGGTCCGGGCCCTCTAACGCTGACTTGCTGGAAGATGTCGCGGAGCGGCTGCTCAACCTGGTTCGGCGGAATGCCTGCGTCCTCTAACCGCTGGGGACTGGAAGTAATCAATGTGTGGATTTCCACGGTGTCGCCTGAACGAATTCGCAGCACCGGCGTGACAGTTGCGTCGTAGTAGCCCCACTCGATGGTTTTGGGAGTTGGTTCTAAAGTGTAGTGCGCTCCGCTGGCGGTTTTAGACCCGTCGCTCTGCTGAGCGAACGCGGACGCGGTTACTGTTGCGAGGAGAATTGCGGTAAAAGCAACAAACGTCAGCCGACTGAAAAAGATTTTCATGGTGGGAGCCTACCAAATCGAGCGCCTTCCGCCAATGACTTCCTAGATTCCAACAAACTGGTCATGTGCCAAATACTTCTGAAAATCGTCAACAACGAGCAGCTCAGTGCCAAGAGACAGTTTTGTTGTTGTGAAGACTCATGATAGGATGCGCGCGCACTGTCGGGGGCTTATATGAAGAAATCTGCCGCAATCCCAATCGTAACCTGTGCCTTTTTCAATATCGTTACGTGCTTTGGTGTGCTCGCCGTCTTATCACGAACCGTCGAGCACCGCACATTTACCGCTTCGACTCAGGAAGTCACGCCGGGCTCAGATATAGCAGCCCGCATAGGGCACATAGAAAACGGTTTGCTGCCTGCGGCAACGATTAAAGGACAACCCGCAGTCAGGATGAATCTTGCGGAGCGGATGAAGCACTACAACGTTCCCGGAGTCAGTATTGCTTTCTTCGAGAACGGCCAAATCACGTGGACTCGCGCCTACGGTCTTGCCGACGTCGCCAGCGGGAGACGGGTAACACCGGAGACGCTTTTTCAGTCCGCGTCGATCAGCAAGCCCGCGGCCGCCTTAGGTGTGTTGCGGCTGGTGCAGGAAGGCAAACTCAACCTCGACGAGGACGTGAATCTCAAGCTGCGCTCGTGGAAGATTCCGGAGAATGAATTCACAAAGGAACAGAAGGTTACGTTGCGCCGCATCTTGAGCCACAGTGCGGGAATGAATATCCAGCGTTTCCCCGGGTATGCCAGCGACGAGCCGTTACCGACAACAGTGCAAATCCTGAACGGAGAGAAACCGGCCAACACGGTTCCCATTAGAGTTACCACTGTTCCGGGCACAATCTGGCGGTACTCCGGCGGCGGCTACGTCGCCATGCAATTGCTGCTTTCTGATGTGACGCAGAAATCAGTACCACAGCTTCTCGACGAATTCGTGCTGCGCCCGATTGGAATGACCCACAGCACATTCGAAGAGCCATTGCCGAAGAATTTGTGGTCTTCGGCTGCAACACCGTATCGAGAGGATGGGAAACCGGTCAAGGGCGGCTGGCACACCTACCCCGAGATCACGCCTGCGGGTCTTTGGACCACGCCGAGCGATATTGCGCGCATGGCAATCGAGGTACAAAACGAGTACGCCGGGAAATCAAATAAGATTTTGTCCAAGGAAATGATGCGCGAAATGCTCAAGCATCAGAAAGATGATTGGGGTCTTGGATTCGCGCTGGAATCTCCAGGACACAAGCTGCGTTTCAGTCATGGAGGTTCCAACGAAGGATTTCGATGCACGCTGCAAGCATATACTGAGGCACCTTGGCAAGGAATTGTGATCATGACGAACGGAGACCAGGGCTGGAATCTACTCAACGAAATCCTGCGTGCCGCGTCCAAAGAGTATGGCTGGCAGGACTTTCAACCGCAAGAACACCCACTGGCTAGGCTCGATGGTTCTCAGCTGTCAGCCTACGCGGGTAGGTATGAGGTAGCGGGGGCAGCCACGCCCACGCTCGTTATGCTGAAAGGCGCACACCTCTATGTGCAAACCGACGCGCTGGGCCCGGAGCCGCAGGAGCTGTTGCCGGAGTCGGATGCGCAGTTTTTCGTTACGTCGGCGCCGCTTGTTTTTGATTTTCAAAAGGACGAAAAAGGTGTCATCACCAAGATGATTCTTCACAGCGATTTCCAGACAGTCGAAGCTAAGAAGGTCCAATAGCGATTCGAGCCTAGCGAGCCACATCTACAGTAGTCATGCCGCGGGTAAGAGTTGTTACGCGCACTGATGGAAGACGGAGGAGTCGGCTGCCATCTTGCGAAGAAATCTGATGTGAGAGTAAAGGTGATCCAAGCGGATTGGGGTGTACATGAAACTCGAATCCAGACATTCACACGGCAATAATGGCAAGCCCGTAAAGTCCTTGATCAAGGCTCTCCGTATTTTGGACACCCTCGGGGATTGCCCCGGGGGCTTAGGAATTACCGAAATAAGCGGGATCCTAAAATCCCCCAAGAGTACGGTGCATCGTCTCGTCGCCACGCTGGAAACAGTTGGTTATGTTTTCTTCGACTTACCTACTTCTAAGTATGTTCTTGGAAGCCGTGTGGCTAAGCTGGGTGAGCAGCTCAGTCAACAGTCTCCGTTGCTCGCATTTGGTGTGCCAGCACTCGAACAGCTCACCCGAGAATGCAAGGAGGCCAGCCATCTAGCGATCATGGAAGGGACGGAAGTTGTCTATATATCCCACGAAGAGATCACAGAACCGATACGAGTGAGTTTTGGCATGGGACACAGAGCGCCAGTTTACTGCACCGCGGGCGGCAAGGTTTTTCTTGCCGGTCTCTCAAATAGCGAAATTTTGACTCTTTACAAAAATAAAAAGAAGTTCGAACAACGCACGCTAACCACGCTCGAAGATCTTTTATCTGAAATAGCAACCGTAAGAAAAGAAGGGATCGCTTACGATAACGAAGAATATACGCCAGGATTGTGTTGCATAGCTGCGCCGGTCAGGGATTTTTCCTCAAGAACGATCGCGGCGATCAGCCTATCCATGATGAAACATAGAATGACGGCGGAGCGCAAAGCAATCTTCAAGGAAGCCTTGCTTCAGGTGAGTGTTGAGTTATCTGAAAAGCTTGGGTTTTTGCCGACCTTGTCAAGCGGACCGCCGTACCACCTCATCGAGCCAAGTCACGGACTCTCGCCACAGAAACACCGCAGACATTTGGCAGCTTCTCGAAACAAAGCGCAAATGTTCAATTCAACAAGACTAAATTCTGAATCACGACAGTAGAAAGATCTACTCGTTGTGCCACAATGCGGAATGACGTTCCGAAAATATTGTTGACAGGCTGTACCCCTCGTGTTACCAAAACACCCCATCTAAGCTTGCAAACGGCGTTCGTTCCCGGGGATTCCTAGGGCTCAATAAAGATGTAGGAAAGGCGGCTACATGGTCTCGCTCCAGAAATGCATTGTGCTACTTCTCATCTTGGGACTCTTTTCTGTCCGTGGGTATGCCGACACGAACGGTAAAATCTATGGGCAGGTCGCAGATTCGTCAGGTGGGGTTCTCGTATCTGCCACCGTCACTGTTACAAAGACGGATACTGCTGAGCGCAAAGCCGCGCAAACCGATCTGCACGGGAACTATTCGCTGCTCGCCCTTCCCCCCGGGCAATACAACCTCGAGGTTCGGATGGCGGGTTTCAAGACCTATGAACAGCGCGGCATCAAGGTCGACGTCAGCTCTGCTCTAGAAATCAATGTGGTTATGGCGTTGGGTTCGACGGAATCCAAGATCGAGGTGACTGCTGAAGCCTTGCGCGTGGAAGCGGCCAATACGCAATTGGGCGATGTCATCGGCGGAAGAACGATGGAGAATTTGCCCCTCAATGGCCGCAGTTACACGAACTTGCTAGGTCTGCAGTCGGGAGTTATTCCCGTCTCGAGCGGGATTCCGGATTCAATCGGCGCCAGCGCTAGTGCAAGCGAGACTACGGGGAATGTCTCCATCAACGGGCAAAGGGAGAGTGCCAATGGCTTTATGGTGAACGGCGGAAACATCGAGCAAGCCCGCAACAACGGAGCCGCCATCGTCCCTAACCTCGACGCCATAGCTGAATTCCGCGTAATTACGAACAGCGTCGATGCCGAATATGGCCACTACGCTGGCGCGCTTATCAGCGTCGTAACCAAATCCGGCACCAATGAATTCCACGGCAGCGCCTTCGACTTCCTACGTAACACCGTTCTGGATGCGCGAAATTTCTACGACACCGAGCGCGGCCTGTTTCGGCGCAACCAGTTTGGGGGCACCCTCGGAGGACCTGTTCGGCACGACAAATTGTTCTTTTTTGTCGATTACCAGGGAACGCGCGAGTTGCACGGCATCAGTGGAGGACGCGTTCCGGTGCCCACGCCTGCCCAGCGGACTGGCGATTTCTCCGCGATCGCTGCCAGTACGCTCACAGGCACAGTAGCTGGCCCTTTCTGGGCCAGCGTCCTTTCCCAGCGCTTGGGTTACACCGTTACCAACCTCGAACCCTACTACTCGTCCGGGTGCACACTTCCGACTCAGTGCGTTTTCCCGAATGGAGTTATCCCGCAAGCGGCTTTTTCCGCCCCGGCTAAGGCGCTTCTGCCTTTCATCCCTTTGCCGAATGCGGGCGGGTTTTTTGTGGGTTCCGGTAACAATTATGACACTGATGCTAACCAGGGCGGCGTCCGCGTTGATGCGAACACCCGCTGGGGCATGCTTTCTGCCTACTATTCTATTTACGATTCGAGCCTCCTCAGGCCGTACGGCAGCAACAACGTACCGGGGTTTGGCAACCTCGATACGTCGCACCCACAGCTGATCAACCTCAGCGATACCAAATCCTTTGGTACTACCGCGGTGAATGAATTCCGCGTCAATGTGTTGCGTTACGTCAGCTGGGTTAACAACCCTACCCAGGGCTTGGGCCCCAAGCTCAGTTCCCTGGGTTTTATCACTCCCGCCAGCCTAAGTACCGGCGGAATAAGTCCCGCGGATCCTCGTGTGGAAGGCATTCCGACTGTCCTGTTTAACAACTACTCGATCGGGATTCCGCAATTCGATTATCAGCAGTATCAGACGTCACCACAGTTCATGGATAACTTCTCTAAAGTCATCGGGAGTCATTCCGTGAAGATTGGTGGAGAATTTCATTACACACGTTTCCGTCAGCGCTTTCCGGAATCCGACGCGAATGGGCTCTTCTCGTTCACGGGAAACGAAACTGGCTCGGACTTTGCTGACTATCTCATCGGCGCTCCAACTGCTTTTCTGCAGTCGAGCGATGACGACTACGACAACCGGAAAAAGTATGTAGGCATCTACGGGCAGGATAGCTGGCGGGTGAGATCGAACCTGACGCTCAACCTCGGTCTGCGGTGGGACTGGATCCAGAACTGGTACGAAAAACATAACGGGACTTCGGATACATTTATTCTGGGCGAACAATCCAAACTTTATCCCACTGCACCTCTAGGATTTGTTTTTGCTGGCGATCCCAGGCCCGGCGGCGGCACAATCCCGCGAACGGTCGCGAACACTCCGCTTGACAACTTTGCGCCACGGATCGGGATCGCCTACTCGCCTTCAGCGAACAGCGGGATACTCAAATGGCTGTTAGGTGGCCCTGGCAAGACAAGTATCCGCGCTGCCTACGGCATTTTCTATACCAATAATGGCGGGTATGTAGCTTATCTCATTACGGGAGCGCCTCCCTTCGTGGCCGTTTGGACCTCGCCCACTCCTCCACTATTCGAGGCGCCGTACAGAGATCGAATTGACGGCACTATCCTGAAATCTCCGCCTTACCCAAACTACGTCCCTCCTCCGACTGGCGCCACCGTGTACCAAGGCTGTCCAACTTGCCCCGTGGCACCTATAAACTGGGAGCTACCCTTAAATGGAGTTCCCGTCTGGTCCATTCATAATCGCACCCCCTACGCTGAGGATTATCATTTGACTATTCAACGGCAGTTCGGTCCCGATACGGTGTTAAGCGTTGGCTTTGTGGGGAGCCAGGGGCATGCCCTCATGGATGCGTTTGAAAGCAACCCCGGCAATAGCCAGCTTTGCTTGAGTCTGAGCCAGCCGTCTGAAGTGGCGCCGGGCTCGCCAACGTGCGGTCCCTTCGGAGAAAATACCGTTTATACGCGGACGGACGGGACAATCGTCAACAGCACTCGCGGGCCACTAGGTCCTAATTTTGTCAGCAACCCCTATTACATGACGATCGGAAACTCGAATTACAATTCCCTGCAGGCCAGTGTGCGCCACAATTCCAAGAGCCTAAGTTTGGAGGCCGCGTACAGTTTCAGCAAATCGATCGACAACGCGTCCGATGAGCGGGACAACGTGCTCAATCCGAACAACCCGTCATTGAGCCGAGCTCTCTCTTCCTTCGACATTAAACACATCTTCGTAGTCAGCTATAACTATCTGCTGCCGTTTGATCGCTTAGCCAAGAATCGGTGGCCACGTCTGACGCAAGGCTGGCGGCTGGCAGGTATCACTCGATTCTCGACTGGCCTCCCGATTCAGATGTTTGAAACCGATGACCATTCCTTTGTGGGCGAGTTTTTTGGCAACATGGACGTGCCTATTTATAACGGTGGAAAGCTGCACTTCACTGACCCACGGTCAAACCAGCCCTATTTTGATCCTTCGTTATTCAGCGTGGAACCGTTGGGCGTCTTGAACACGTCCGCGCGGCGTTTCTTCCATGGTCCCGGCATAAACAATTTTGATATGTCATTGTTGAAGGACACGCGAGTCTCGGAGCGTCTCAGCGTCGAATTCCGGGCCGAGTTTTTTAATGTCTTCAATCACGCTCAATTCATCAATCCGACCGGAAACATCAACTCGAGCACCTTCGGAGTGGTCACTAGTGCTCGCGACCCGCGCATCGGACAATTAGCGTTGAAGATGCTCTTTTGAACGCTCGCGGTCGCGACACGATGAAACGCCCGCACCAAACAATATTCCGCGGGGCATACACCCCGAAACTCCAGGCTAGCTTTTTGACCCAACATGGCTGGTCATGCAAGTCGAAACGCATCGTGTGCGAATGTTGGGTACTCCTCGAATAACTTCGGACTTTGGCCAAATTGCGCGTTGTTCTGTTTGTTCTATTTGGTTTGCGAGGGAACTATAACGCATACAATACACAGACATTATCAGGTAGATTATCTCTAGGTCGCCCACCGTCCTTGTCAATCGATAGCGAAAAGGCGAAAGTTTCGACTGCCAATTGGAGTATAGAACGCCCTAGAGTGCGACAGCTTGGAAGCGATTGAAATTTCAGGTTGAACCAGGCGATATTTCAGAGTTTCAAACAGATCAGCTGCCGAAAACGTCGTAATCCGACCGGAACCGGGCTGGGGGTGAAACCGGTCGGCTCACTTATCAGACTCGAACTTCTAGAGACGGTGGGCCACTTGTCCGGTTAACGCGTTAATCAGGACCTACACCAAAACAGGCCGCTCAAACGGGGCTACCAGACGCGGCAAACAGTTTCTGGCGGCTTCGTCATCGGCTGACCGGCTCTACACGAAAAGGCCTTGGCAAATTCGGGCATGTTCACCACGACGCCGTTAATGCGGTACTCGGCTGGCGAATGCGGGTCGGTCTGGGCGCGCACGCGCAGATCCTCCGGACGCTCGTTGGCACAGTCCCATTGCGCAAAGCCAATGAAAAACCGCTGCTCCGGCGTGAGCCCGTCTACGGGCTGAAGATTATCGTCCTTGGCGGCATCTCTCCACGCGATGTATGCCAGAATTTCGCCGCCCAGGTCGGCTACGTCTTCTCCCATGGTCAGCAATCCATTGATGTGCACGTCTTCCACGACAACGTACTTCGAATACTGGTCACTCACGCATTTGGTGCGTTTCTCAAATTTCTCTCGATCTTCTTTGGTCCACCAGTTCTTGAGATTGCCGGTGGCGTCGAACTGACTGCCTTCGTCGTCGAAGCCATGCGTCAATTCGTGGCCAATGGTGCCGCCCGTGTCGCCGTAATTGGGCGCGTCGTCGAGCTTGGCGTCATAGAGCGGAGGCTGGAGAACGCCCGCGGGGAAATTGATGTCATTCATTTGCGGATTGTAATAGGCGTCGACAGTGACGGGCGAAATGTCCCACTCGCCGTGATCGACCGGCTTGCCAACTTTAGCGATGTCGCGGCGGTGCTCAAACTCCGCGCAGCGCTGAATGTCGCCGAGGAAATCGCCGCGGACAATATTGACCGAACTGTAGTCGCGCCATTTGTCGGGATAGCCAATCCTGTTGCGAATGCCATGGAGCTTCGTGAGCGCTTGCTGCCTAGTTTCCGGGCTCATCCAATCGAGCTGCCGGATGCGCTGCTCCATCGCCGCTTCAATCCGCCGCACCATGTTCAAAGTGCTTTGTTTGAGCTGCTGAGAAAAAACCCTACGCACATAAGCCTGGCCCAACACTTCACCGAGATTGTGGTCGGTGTATTGCACACAGCGCTTCCATCGTTTCTGCTGCTCCTTTGCCCCGCGCAGATATTTACGATAGAACTCGAAATTTTCGTCAACGAATTTCGCGGACAGATACGGAGACAAGGAATCGGCTAGATGGAACCGGAGATACGTCTTCCAGTTTTCGAGCGGCTCGTTGGAGAGAAGCGCATTCAATTCCTGGAAGAAAGCAGGGGCCGTGGCATTTAGGATTTCGAATTTCGGAAACTGCAGCTCACCGTAATAAGTGCGCCAGTCGAAATTGGGCGCGAGCCTTTCGAGCGCAGGCATGTCAATCTTGTTTTTTAGCTTGTAGGGATCGCGCCGCTCGACGCGGGTCATCGAGGGTTTAGCCAGCGCGGTCCGGCGCTTGGGCGCTCCGCCGCACCTACCGACGACGTGCAGTGAAGGTGGAAGGCGAATCCACGTACTCCAACATCGCTCGCTTAGTTCCTGTGCAAAGTCACTGACGAGGCCGTTCAATTTGACAGCGGACCGCGGTTTTCTGCGCGGGGTGCGAATACTAGTCGCTACTTACATAACCGGAGTTGTGACAGATTTCATGGTGGTGGGGGCGCCAGCGCCGGAGTTCATAAAGACACTAGTCACAGTCGCGGGAGCGCTGGGAGAGATCGCCACAGCCAGAGTGACCGCGGAATAACTTGCGCCAGGTGCGAGGGAATCGCTTCGCGTGCAGGTTAAGGTGCCTAGAACACAAGCCCACCCCGACCCACTAAATGCTGTCTGCGTCAAAGAAGGGTCAAGCGTGACGACTAAGGTGTCGGTGCCGTTTGTCGCTGCGGTGCCCGAATTCAATTTCGTGATTGTGTAAGTGGCCATTCCTCCTTTTGTAAAGGTGGTAGTTGTCACACCAATGGTGAATGCGGGTGCCCCTGCTGAAGGTGCAATCGTTGTCGGATCGCTCGCGGTGTTATTGTTCGCGTTGGTGTCACCGCCGCCGGAGACAGCCGCGGTGTTTGTGACGCTTGAAGGCGCGCTCGCGGAGACGTTCACTGTCACCGTGATGGAAGAATAGCTCGCCCCGCCTGGAAGGGCGTCGCTGCGTGTGCAGGTTACTGTGGCACTTACGCACGTCCATCCGTTTCCAGTGATTGAGGTGAGGGTGAGGGAGGCCGGAAGGGTGTCTGTGACTGAAACCGTTCCGCTGGAGGGTCCAGAACCAATATTGCTCACTGTAATGGTGTACGTCGCTCCAGTCTGGCCCTGCGTGAAATTCCCCGTATGGGTTTTTGTGATTGTCAGATCAGTAGTAGAGGGCGGCGGAGGCGGCCCGGCAGGAGTGACGGTGACGGTGGTGGAGTTAGAGGTGACATTACCGGAAGACAGAAGGTCCACAACCACGATCGTAATCGTCCCTGGACTAGCGGTCATGCCGCCAGGGATGGTTGCGACGATCTGAGTGGTGGTAATGGAAACCGTTACCAAAGGCACTCCATTGGCCATTGGCACAGAGCTGTTGAATCCAGTTCCCGTGATTGTGATCTGCAGAGCCGATCCTCCCGCCGGGACCGAATTCGGTGAGATGCCCTGAATGACGGGAACGCTCGCCAAGAGAGACAATCCGTTGAGCCCACAACCCGAATAGAGCACTGTCAAGACGATCAGGCCGATAATCACCCACCAGCCTGCATTGCGCGCGACTGCTGCTTCACGGACTCTGCCGCCCGAGCAATGAAAGTTCCCAGGAAATCCCGATGCAAAGCCTCTGGCGGTTTTCATGGAACAATTTCCTTTCTGCGTCTCGGGTGACGAACCCGCTCGCCGGAGCGGTCATCTTTGCTCATAAACTATGCGATCCTTGCCATACGCTCACGTTTATCGGAGCTTGATAAGCACTCCGAAAAGCACCTCATTATTATGCTCAGAGAAAAGATTGCCTTTCTGAGCTTGAAAACGTTGATAGTGGACTTGCACGGCCACACGCGGCCAAATCTTCAGGCGCACGCCAGCGCCCTCAACTGCACTGTTCCCGCTGACGTGTACATTGCTGGTGACGGAATTGGAGGCACCGCCGGAGCCGACACCCTGCGTCTCTTTCATGTTGATTTGCCAAAACGCCCCGCCGCCCTCCCCGAAGATCGAAGCAGGGCCGATCGGAAGGATGATCTGGGCCGTAAGTGTTTGGACTTGGGGTCCAAATGAGCTTTTCTCAGTGAGCGCAGCTGCGGTCGCGTTTCTTTGGATCGCCGCGAACCAGCCGGCGGTCGCACTGGCGGCCAGATACCGTGTGAATCCGAGAGCTCCTTCAAAATTGAACCCGGCGGATTTGTTGCTGCTGTTGCACGTCGCGGATGGAAATACAACCAGGATGGTTTGGCAGGTGTTGGCGCTTGTAAACTGCTTGTATCCGACTCCGCCTCCCGCCCAAACAGTAACAAGCGGATTCTGAGAAACGCTTGATGGTGTAGTGCCAGCATCCTCATTGAACTCAATGGTCCCACTGTCGTCCAAATAGAAGCCGCCCAATCTGCGGCGCTTCTTTTCTGGGCAAGGGATTTGACCCTCAGCGCCATCCTCGACGACGTAAAGGGTTCCGTCGGGGCATTGATAGACTTTCATGTGCGTATGCGGTTTGTTCGCACTGAGAATGTTCCCGGGAATCGTGGCGGTACCATCCGGCGCCGTGGCCGTTGTTCCTTTGGGGCCTGTTTTGAAAATTAGATTCAACTGCCTGTTAACATCGGGCTTCCCATCTTTTGTGAACCGCAGAGTTGGTCCGTTACCCTGAGCAGAGGTCAGCGCGGCCGTGATCAGGAAAATTGGCAGCAGTGCAAGGCCTGATAGTTTCTGAGAGCTTGTCACGTAACCTCCACAGTCCGCTTAGATCGCGATTGAAATTACAAAACACAAATGCTGAAACGACTACTCATTACTGGGCCTGGCCGTCTGGCTTGTGCTGGACAACTTGGCGGCCTCGTCGAGCACCATGGAAATATCGCGCCAGCGACCGGGCACGAGTCCGCGAACCGCCTGCTCCATCTGTTTCGTCCACTTCACATTCGCAGACACGGCGTTCTGTTTGGTCTTTTCCAGGAACACTTCGCCGAATTTCTCGTGTCCCCAATTCTCAACTTTGGCCCACAGCGAATATTGACGGATCGAATCGTTGTAGGCTTTGGGGTCGCTGTCCGGATGGAATTGTCCTTTGCCGGCTAACTCGCGTCCTGCTCGCAGGACCGAGGCCATAGGCTTGAATTTGTCCTGGACTGCCTGCGGAGCCAGCCGATAAAGCATCCCGATCTGCGGTGGCAACTTCAGGTAATCGACGCAATACGCTGTGAGCTGCTTGGTCAGCAAGTTTGCGCCTTGTGGCGCGCGCGCGGACAGAGGTTGCGCCGCGCCCATTTTCAGTGGCTCGAGGACTAGCCCTTCCGGCACCTCAACTTGCTTGATGCGGCCAGAAGGATCGAGCACTTGCAGCTCCAGCGCTTCTCCACTGGAATTGCCGTTAGCCACCAGCGCGTACGTGATTTGGTTTGGTATGTCAATCGTCCACGAGTCCTCCTCTATCGTGCGATGCACGGCCAACGGCGAAGAAAAGGTCAGAAACGACTCATGCAAAGCAGTAAGTTGCAACCTTGGCGGCCCGGGGTGAGTCGAAATGCGTCGCTTTTCGATCCGATTCTCGGCCGCGGTTGTTCGCCCAAGAGGCGCCAGCGACGCGTTTTGTATTCCCATGCCAGAGGCGACTACGTTCTGAACGCCAAGCGCGATTGGCGCCGAAAGGGCCACATTCACCAACCCACTTGCCGAAGAGTTTATAGACAGCAATGATCCCCCACCCATGGGTGGAAGGGACGGCGCGTTCATTGTGACTGAAGTAGTTGCCACGTTTCCGGCGGGTCCTGATCCGATGGGGTTGAAGCTGCTCGTATCGTCGTTTTTTGGAATGCGGTCGGACTTACCCTTGCCGTTGGGCACGGCTTTGGAATCGTTGGGATCGGCTGTCTTTTCGCCGGTGTCGTTGAGAGGAGTAAGGTCTTTTCGGATGTCAGGGAGTTTGGACGGATCAACATCGCGCTTTTTCCAACCAAATGCGTGGGCGTCATCGTAGTGTCCGGTGTCCAGGTTTTTGTTCTCTGAAGATTGCCAGCTCTGTGCCTCGTCGACCTTGGAATTGATGAACTGGTTGAGGTCTGTGCCTGGCGGTATGGTTCCTCGCTCGATGTCGTAATAATCGTGATAACCACCGCGAGGCGTGATTATGGTCAGCCTGTAGTCAGAACCAAAGATGTACAATTCGATCCGGCTGCCGTCGGGCGACGTGACCCCGACTCGGCCGCCTTCCGCGTCTGTTCTCGCATAGCCTTTTCCGCTCGACGTCGTGATACTTGCCACGGTTACTGCGACTGGCGTATCCGGTTTCGAGGCAAGGGGAACACCGCCGAAGAACACATCGAAGCCGAGCGAATCTTCTGAATTAAGCTCTGGTCCGGCCCGGAACGTATCCTGATGGCCGTTCGTGTACCGCCTGTACGTGATCGAGCCGTCTTCGTTTCCCTTGAATACCGTTGTATGGATGTCTTGATGGTCGCTATAACTATCGGCACTTGTAAACACCACCGTTCCATCGGCGCGCGCTTCCCATGTGACACCACTACCGACAAACACATCGTCACCAAACAGGGACACGCTGTACATATGCGGGTCGAGCGTGCCTGTCGGAGTCGTAAGCCCGAGCGCCGAGGCGACATCCACAGGATTTGGCTTCCCATCTGCAGGAACCTTGGGCTTAGCGGGCACGACCGGCACGGTGGCTGGAGGCAGAACCTGGGCGGTCCTGGTCGGCTCAGGGCACTTGCATGCGTTTAGTTTGGCTTCCGCCGCGTTTAGCTTGGCCGTGTCCGCGGCGATTTGGCGGTCGTAGTCTTGTAATTTGAGCAGATCATCTCGGATGCCCTGCTCTTGCCCTGCGTTGACTTTTTGCAGGTCATCGATTTCCTGCTGTACCCCCGGTTGAGGATTCTGGCTTTGCTGCTGCTGAAGGACGGCAATCTGCTTCTGGCGATCGGCGATGGCCTGCCTGGTGATGTCGATTCCTTTCTGGAGTCTAACCTTCTTAGTCCAGTCGTCGTCGAGATAGCCGGCGATCCTGTTGAATTCGTCAGCATACTGCTGACACTCGGGACACTTCGCTCGTGCCGAGCGTCTCGGCGGCTTTGGATAGGAACCGGGAGCAGCGGGAGTTGGCTGCGCAACAGGCTTCGGCGCCGGCATTGGCACTGCGTGTGTCGGTCCCTGAACCAGCGCGGCAGGATTGTGGCCATAGGCCGTTTGCAACTGCGTGAAGTTCTGGCCCGCCGCCGAAGGAGACACTCCAGTCAGCGCGGTCTGTGTGCCGTTCTGGCTCGGCACGTAAGCGCTGTAGCTCTGTGGATTGCTCGGATCGTCCGTCAGCTCGTAAGCTAAGTGCCCGTTGATGAAGACAGTACTGCTGTTGCTGGAGTCAGAGGCGATGAACGTGGTTTCCCCGATCGAGGTAGTGACGCCCTTTTCTCCCACGGCAACCCCCGTGGTCACTCCGGGCACCACCGGAACCGAGCCAACCAGCTTGGCTCCATCGCACGGAGCAGCAGCGTCATGCTGGACACCCACCACACCGCCGTTTGGGCAATGATAGAAATCGACGATTACCCCGCTTGACGGAATGTTCCCGGTGTTCACGACCGTTTTCCCCTGGCCGTCGGTGGAGCCTGAAACCGTGGCTGTATTGAAGTTGGGAAGCTGCAAGGCCACGCTTGCTCCCGGGAGCGCTAGGTTTCCCGCGCCCACGAGCGTGAAAGGGATCGAGGAGAGAGTTGCTTTTTGGCCCGGAGCAGTGCTACCCGCCAAGTCCGAAAGTGCAGCCCCCGTTGCCGCCGTGAAGATGCTGCTGGCCAAGGCGTTCGTGAGTGCCTGAAGCTCACTCGAGGGCACCCGTGATCCGCCTGTGGCGGGGCCAGCGTTGTTAGCAGAGTTGGGGGCTGTCTGGCCGGCGCCCGAGATGGCAGTGTTGGAGGTGGTCGGAGCCTGCTGATTCGGTTGCGTGTTCGTGGGTGCGTTCTGTTGCCGCGTCGTGATCTGCCCGAGGGGCTGAACTGGTGTGCTCGCGCAGTTTAGTCCGGGTGTACAGGGAGTCGGCTCACATGTCTGGCCGGGCGCGCAGGTAGTGTCTGTACAAGATGCTCCTGGTTGACAAGGATTTGTCGAGCTGCAAGGTCCAGCGTTACTCGAGGTGCAAACTTGCGTTGGATCCATGGGGCACCCCGGCCCCTGGCACGTGGAACCAAACGATGGTGTGCACGGCTTTCCATCTTTGCAGGTGCTGCCAGCACAGTTCTCACCTATCGGACAAACCGAGGCAGTGCAGACTTGTCCCGGTGGACATGAGGGCGAGACGCAGTCAACGCCCACCTGGCAGAACGGCTGTGCGCAATTCTGGCCCGTTGCGCAGGGAATCGCGGCACAGTTCATACCGACCGAGCACGCCGGCGTTGTCTGCGGAATGACCGAGCTAGTTGTATCTTTTTTCAGCGCATCCGGTGCGGGCTGCGGTGCCTCCGGCTTCTTTGGCGTCTCCGTGGTCGCAGCCTGCTTTGGTGGCGGGAAAGTGGCGGATCTGAAGATATGGTTTTTGTCGTCGCTTGGGACGAGCAGCCCTTTTTCGGTGACGGTGACGGATACGGTGCCATCGGGATCCTTAGTGACGACCATAGTCCCAGGCGTGTACTTCTGCAACATAGGCTGCGGCCCCAGCTTCCCGTTACTCTGCAACTCTCGCCTGCGGTTCGGGTCCGGGACCAAAACGTTTCTAAAGTCAATGACGACCGTACCGTCGCTCTTCACCTCGTAATCGGCACCAACGGGAATCTCGATGTTTTGATCGTAAATCTTCACATCGATATAGTAAAAATTAGTATCGTCCGGGTTTGTCACGATGCGGGTACCAGCGAGCTTGCCCTTCCGAACCTCGGGGAGATCCTTGGTATTGCCCCTGGCCTGCGGGAGCCCCGCATCATGAGCGATTTGGTCCTGCGTTTTACTGGCTAGATTGGTCGTTGCGACGCCAGTGGTTGTCCCAATGTCTATTCCTTGCTTACCAGCATCTTTCTTGTCTGCGTCCTTGGGCTTATTCGGCGCGCCGGACTGTCCGCCTGGAGCGGGCTGCGCGTTTGGCTGACCGGCTGAAGATGGGGCTTGTCCCGGCGAGGAACCACCCGTGCCCTGCTGTGTCGGCGCGCTCGGGACGGAAGGCACACCACTGTCTTTACTTTTGGCATCAGTCCCCCCAGTGCCGCTAGCGCCCTGCGACGAGGGCGGAGTCTTGGCGGGACCGGCGGTACCTTGAGCTCCTGCTTGCTGAGTTGGCTTCGATTTCGGTGCGGCATACCAAGGGAACGGCGTAATGCCTGTCGTGATGTCCTCCTCGCGGACATGACACACCAGGCATCCCTTTCCTGCTTCCTCAACGCCCGGTTTCACCGATTCGCCTTCGTGTCCCCCCTTGTCCTTCAGATTGGAAACCTTCGCTAATCCCAGCGGGACCTCACTAAGCAGGGTCCCGTCCGCCGAGACGGCTAAACCGTATTCCAACTCGGGCGGATTCGGACTGATCGTTCCATCCTTCGGAGTAAACGGGCCAAACAAAAAGAATTCTGTCGCCGTAATCGGAGACTGTTTTCCATCGCTTGCGATCGCATTGATCTTATCGAAGCTGAAAAGAGCGAAATAATAAAAAGTCGTGCCGCTGTCATATTTCACCTTAATGAAGTAACCAAAGGTCGCGCGTGTTCCGCCGGCATTTAACACGTTGGAATTGTCGATGGTATCGAGATAGCCCGGATTGCCTGCCAAATCTGCCGGATTCTTGTCACTTGTGATGGCTGCGCGCTTGACGATTCCGTCGTAAATCTTCGCATTGTCTACTTTGGAGAACTCACTGTCAGATGGAGGTGTGGGATTACCCCTGCCATCGGGATTCATGGGCGCAATAGATACGTCTCGATTAAGACCGTTAGTCAAATGGGCGTTTAGCACATCATTGACATTTTGTCCGGGCAGCCCAGCTGCCGCGCTAGCGAGTTGGCCGTTGGCCCCCACCCCAAAGCCATTTCTGGCGTTCGCGGCAAATGCTAAACACACCACCATCACTGCTATCGGAACGGCGCAGACCGTACGATGCAAGTGGGGGGTCATATCCTTGTGCGTTGTGAGCTTCCCGCGTCGGCGTAAGCCTTCGCACCCACACCCTGCGGAGGAACAGAGCCAAGACAGATTGCAATGCCTCCGTTTGTTTCCACAAAGTGAACTCCGCCTGCTTCCACCCAGCGATAGATCGTGCGCGTACTGACGCCAGCGATTTGGGCTGCATGCTCGGGCGAAATCATAGAAACCTGGTCGCGGCAGACCGGGCAAACAACACGTGTCGGCCGTCTGACTCCTCTAAGAAACACGACTTCGTCTGTCTCCACCGTAATTTCGGCGCTTTTTCTGCCCCTCTTGGTCTTCACCAGCATGACTTCCCGCCAGACGTGCTGCACGTTGCGCCTCTGGTCGATTTCACGTAGAATTCGTCCAGTTTTGGTCCGGCTTCGCCAACCACTGTCCCGAATTGGCGAAAAGCTACCTCGGCGCGCTCGCAGAGGTCGTTAGACCGGGATGAATTTTTTCTGAAGAGCTGCTGAGCCTAGCCATGTCGTTGCAAACTCAGCCCTTCTATGAGTTCGGGCCCTTCCGCCTGGAGCCCTCGGAGCGCCTCCTTCTTCGCTCCGGTGAGCACGTATCTCTTCCGCCCAAAACCTTCGAGACGCTTGTCCTTCTTGTACAGAACAGCGGCCATGTCCTGAGCAAGGACGAGTTGATGAAGACCCTGTGGCCCGGCACGTTTGTCGAGGAGAACAATCTCACACAGCACATCGCGCACCTGCGCCGCGCATTAGGAGAGGGTTCGGAGGGGCACGGCTACATTGAAACTGTTCCCCGGCTGGGCTATCGGTTCGCGGTGCCAGTGCGCGAAGTATCCGGCAACGGCGGCACAGAGTTATTGCTGCAGCGCCATACGCGGACACATATCACTCTCCACGAAGAGGAAGAAGAGAATAGCGAGACTGACGCCTTAGAACGGCATGCGGCCAACATCCAAAAGCTTTGGATTCTGAGAAGGCTAGTCGGGCACCAAAAATGGATCGTGGTCACCGTTTTCGTGGCTGCCATTGCAGTGGCCGCATCGTATTTTGCTATCATTCAATCCAGCAGGCTCTCATCTCGCCCGGTTCAACTGCGAACCCTTGCCGTGCTCCCATTTCGTAATCTTAAGCCAGATTCAGAGAGTGATTTTCTGAGTCTGGCTCTGGCCGACGCCATCATTCATCGTCTGGAGTATGTCAACGAGATTCTTGTGCGACCTTCGTCTTACGTCGTTAAATATGGCGCTGGCAATGCTGACCCGCGCGTTATTGCCCACGACTTGCAAGTGCAATCCATTCTTACAGGGAGTTACATCCGTGAGGGTGGCCGCCTGCGCGTCTCCGCTGAGCTCGTGGAAGTGGGAAAGACACAAGTCCTTTGGCATGAGGCCTTCAACTTGCCCTACGACCAGTTACTGACTATTCAGGATCGGGTCGCGGAGAATGTAACCCGCGGCCTTCAGCTGCGCATCTTGCCACAAGAAGCTGAGCGACTGAAGAAGAGCGCTCCCCAAAACGCTCTCGCTTACGAATATTTCCTGCGCGCGCAAACCTACGGTCTTCCGAACGATTACCGTCTCACCATCCAGATGCTGGAGAAGTCCTTGAGCCTGGCACCGGACTACGCTCCCGCCTGGAGGGATTTGGGAAATGCTTACGCCGGTTACGCCATGTGGCAGGGTGGCGGACCTGAGTTCTTAGCAAAGAGCAGCTCTGCCTTCGACAAAGCGCTGCGTCTTGATCCGGACTTGCCCTACGTGCGCACGCTAATGGCGATCGAGATGATGGAGCGGGGTGAACTGGATCAAAGCGTTCTGGCTTTGCGAGAGGAATTACGCGTGAATCCTAACCAAGCACCGGCGCACTGGTGGCTGACGGAAGCGTATCTCTACGGAGGAATGTTGCAGGAATCGATCGCCGAAGGGGAAAACGCGCTGCGCTTAGACCCGCTGGTGAATGTCGGCTCCACCTTTAACAGCTATCTTCACGCCGGTGACTACGAAAAATTCCTTTCGACTATGCCCATGGGAGAAAGCGCACGCACAAATTTTTATCGCGGCTTGTGCTACTTCTATATGAAGGATTTTTCTCGCGCGGCTAGGGAGTTTGAACGGGCTTCCATGCTGGATCCTTCCCTCTTACATGCCAAATACGGGCGAGCCCTTCTGTTCGCTATTCATCAACAACTGGCCGAAGGCCTCAGCTACTTGAATGATGTCAATCAAAAGACTCCCACAGTCGACGGAGAAATGCTCTACAAACTCGGGCAAGTTTATGCAGTGCTAGGCGACAAATCGTCTGCATACCGCTACTTGCGCCAGGCTATCGATCACAACTTCTATTGCGATACGTGCTTGGTCCGCGATCCTCTGCTCGTTTCCCTCCGCGGCGAAACTCAATATGCCGAAATTGTCGAGCTCGCACGCGAGCGACACGAAACCTTCAAACGCAGGTACTTCTGAGACTTCAAGAGTTTGGAACACTCCGCCACCTTGGAGGTTCAGGCCAAAACTTGGGGCCAACTTCTCTCCGAATCCTGCCGAATTAGGCCCATAATCGGGCATTACGCCACAGAACAAAACCAAGCTGGCAAGCAAGATAGATTTATTGGAACCGAACACTCAGCTTTGACCTGGCAGGTGGCCGGGGCGTTTATGGCAAAGCTGTACCAAACCAAATGATTTGATACGGGCAAACGCGTAAGAATCAGCCTTGATTTCGGACAAGTGGTTTTCAGAGGGAAGGTAACCCGGCAGGATGCGCGGAGGTTGCTTCTCATTAGCCACTTCTGCACTCAAGAAAATTAAGAAAAAATAGAGTGGCTCGCGCTGGCCGAGGGGTGTCCCCGTCGCTCCGTTTGCCTGGGTCGGACAACTCGGCCAACCGAAGGTACAAATCCGGACACCTGCGTGCCAGAACCCACCTGTCCGGTAACCGCGTTAATCAGGACCTTGAGAGTCGGAGGTACGTTGCGAAGGTCCTCAAGTGTATAATCGCGGCCATTTGCTGCACTGTCTCGAGGGACTGAAACTCGGAGGACATACGGTGATTCGAGGTGTCGAAGTGATCCACAAGCTCATCGCAGTACTATTGGTGTGCTCTTGGGCTACGGCATGGGGGCAGGCTCCCGTAAAGTCACCCGTGCTTATCAAGGCCGGAAAACTTTTTGAGGCGCGAAATGGACGCATGCTGGCCAACCAGGCCATCCTGATCGAAGGCGACCGGATCAAGGAAGTAGGGGACTCCGCAGTTGTTGCGGGACATGCCCCCAGCGCCAGGGTGATCGATCTGTCTTCTGCCACCGTTCTGCCCGGCCTGATTGACTGCCATGCGCACGTGCTTGGCAACCTGAAGAATCTCTCCCCTACGCGTAGCCTGCGCACGTCTTCACCCCAAGGTGTTCTCTGGGGCGTTCACAACCTGCAGATCTGGCTTGATCACGGTTTTACTGCACTACGCGATGCTGGCGAGGACGACATGGCCTATGGCCAGCTCGCCCTGCGGGATAGCATCAACCAAGGCCTGGTTCGTGGTCCGCGCATGGTTTCAGCGGGCAACTATATTTCGATCACCGGAGGTCACGGCGATGCCGATCCGCTGGCCCCCGATCAAGCACTGCCTCGCCGACCCAATATGGCCGACAACGTTGACGAGGTAGGCGTGGCGGTCCGGCGCGACCTCAAATACGGTGTCGATTGGATCAAGTTGATGGCCACGGGCGGTGTGTCCGATGTGCTCAGCGATTTCAACGTGCAAGAACTGAGTGAAGAACAAATGGCTAAAGCGGTTGAGATTGCCCATCGTGCTCGTAAGAAAGTCATGGCCCATGCCGAGGGCACCGAAGGGATTAAAGCCGCAGTGCGCGCAGGCGTTGACACTATTGAACATGGGACAATGCTGGACGACGAAGGAGCTGCCCTGATGGCCCAGAAAGGGACGTGGCTAGTTCCCACCTTGGAAACCTTTCAGCGGCTCGCTACCCCTGGCGCTGGCAGCGGACAAGAGGCGGCAGAAACTCAAAAAACCAGGGAAATCCTGAGGTTCCAACCGGTAGCCTTTCAACGCGCCCTGCAACACCACATCAAGATTGCCTTCGGCGTGGACGATGATCCTGACTTTCTGGACAAAGAATTTATTGCTCTGGTCAAGGGCGGCATGAAGCCGGTCGAAGCCCTGCAGGCAGCCACGGTAAATGCGGCGGAACTCCTCGGACTCTCCGATCAAATCGGGGCCCTTGAGCCGGGCAAATTTGCCGACGTCATCGCGGTCAGCGGCGATCCGCTCGCCGATATCTCAAACATGGAAAACGTCATTTTTGTAATGAAGGGCGGAGAAGTTATCAGACAACAGCTGCCTGCGGACAAAAGCCATCCTTGATCTTGGGACTCACTTCGACTCTGGCTTCGCGGCGGCGACAGTGGGCTCGGCTTCCAGCGCCGTCACAAGGTACTTGGCGCTTAGCCCTTCACGGGTGCCCTGCCGCATGATCTGATCCAACGTCAGCGATCCACCACGGATCAGGAATTTGTCGTGGAGGTAAGACCCGGCCTCCTGACCCCAGTTCCTCCCGAACCTTTGATCCAGAGTGTGGTGGACTTGGTAGGCGAACATCTCAGCTAGAACGTAGTTCTGTTGGTAGATTGGAATCGCAGCGTAAAAAGGATCATATCCCCAAGTGTTTGATTGATGGCAGTCCACATCGAGATATTTTGAGCAAACACGATCATAGAGAGCGGCGAAGTCCTGTTGCGGATTATCGTAAGCTTCTAGTTCAAACTCAGACTGCACCATAAGAGCACGTAGGGAATAATTCGATTCCAACCGACGTCTCTCGATCAGAGCTCGTGCTTCATCACTTGAGAGCCCGTAAACAGTAGTTGAGATCTCTGGTCGAAACAGCATCAGGGACATTGTTTGGCCGAGCCCCTCATCCATGGGCGGGGGATAGTTGTCTCGAAGTATGAAAGTCGGTTCTTGCACAAAACTGAAGTGCAATGCGTGTCCAGATTCGTGAAGAATCGTGTCCGCGAAACGAATTCCAGTATGTTTGCTGACGAGTACTTTAATTTCTTTTCCGTACCAGATCGGCATGGTGTAGCCGCCGAACGTGATGTCGGTAATCTTCACTGCCACCGGTAGACGACTGAAATCGAATCCAAGCAGGCTGGCGACTTTGGTCGCCCGCTCCCAGGCTCCCTCCAGTCCGAATTTGTTCTCAAGCTCGGGACGCAGGGTCGAAAAATAGTATTCGAGATCCCATGGCTCTAGCTTCTCAACGCGCAGCTCCCGTTGCATACGGGATAGAAGTGCCCGATATTCCGGTTCCGTCAATCTCCTGATCTGTTCGAACCAGCTCGATAGATCCTGTCGGTTTGTGGCGCGACGTCTAAGCATGAAATCACTGAAGTTCTCACGCGCGTAGCGTAGCCCGAGTCGGTTACGCAGTTTCATCGCCTCGCGAATGCGATTACCCGTTAGGGTGGTCAGGTCCGCCTGCGCATACCAAGCTTGCCGGCGAACATCGCGATCAACCGCGTGGCCGAGCACATTATCAAGTTCAGGCCGGTCCAGTCGTTTGCCGTTGATCTTATATCGTATGGCGCTCCCATCTTTCCGAATCGACTCGACCAGTGCGGCCAAGTCAGTATCGGTAGAGATCTGTGAATCCGTGGCCACTTCCAGAAATAACTGCTGTCGGCGTTGCAGGACGACGTCATCGAAGTGCGCCGCCTCCAATTTGTGGAGGAATTTACGGTCGCTAACCACATCACGGATCTTGCGATTAACATCCTTGTCCGAGACTTTCGTGTCGCCCTGTTCCAGTTGATACTGGATCTGCCAGTACGTAGCGTAGAGTTGTTCCAAGTGTTGCTCTTTGACGTCCAGAGTGGCTTCGACTGACTTCGCAGAAGTCAAACCAGTTGGCTGTCCGACACCACCCGCGGCCACTAGAGTGACGAGGATCGCCGAGAGAATCGTTCGCATGCGAGCCACAGCTTAATCCGGAAGGTTTTGTGATGTCCACAGTTTGCCTTCTGCTCCGCGGCAGTACTTCACTTGTCCGGTAAGCGCGTTTGGCCGAAGTGCCGAGAAGAATTCCAGGCAACGAGTAAGGACGCTCAACCTTGAGCATGGCGGCAGCTTCAAAAGCCTTTTCGAGTTGAAAAAGCGTCGGCTCTCGAATCGGTTCAACTTTTGGACGCTTTGGGTTCACAGTTCGGAGAGCCTACCACATGTATAATCGCGTTGCTGAAAGCAGACGGAAGTAGAGGAAGGTGCTGCATGGCTGAACTGCCCGAGGAAGACCAGACCGATAGATTGAAGAATGGCATCTTAAGGACAGGAAAAAAGCCATGAGCACTTTTGAGGATCTGCTGGTTTCGGATTTTGAGCAGTGCTTCGAGCAGATGCGGCACCATGACGATGCCTTTGAGAATCTTCTGCAATTCGCATACACCGGCGTCGTCGCGGTTGCAGGAGCTTCCGGTACGCTACTCCAGATTTGGCACGCGAATCCTCTTAATGTGGCAACAGTAGGTCTTATACTCCTATTTTCATGGATGGCCGGTGTCGTCGTGGTGATGTCGCTGGCAAAAAACCGTGTGTATTTTGCAAAGGTCGCCAGATACGTGAACGAAATTCGCCACCTCTATCTGGCCAAATCCACGGCGGTCATTGCCAACAAAGCGAAGATGTACACAGACTGGAGATTTCCGCCTATTTTGGACTTCGGTAGCACGCAGACTTTTCAAATCTATCTCGCATCGGCCTGCGATTCTTTCTTGTTTGCTTCCGGAATAATTACGCTGATTGCGTACCGCAACGTCTCAAATCACACTGAAGCGAACGTTAACTGGTTTTGGGGCATTTTGAGTTTTGTGGCGTCACTGGTTGTGGAAATTGTCTTGATTTTCGTGTACTGGCATTTAAAGGAACGCGAGTACGAGAATCCCGCGGGAGGTGGTTAAGGTCGATGACATCAACAGAGGTCATTCAATTAAGCTTACGCTTCCCGCTCACCTGCCGTATAGAGTCACCTTTCCATCCGACACGTTTGCCACGTAGCGACCCTCGCTCAGGAACTGCATCACTCTCTTGCCTGACCGTGCCATTTGCGCCGATCTGGATTTCGTTTCCGAGTTCTGCTCCAGCCCACGAATCTCGTGTCCGTCAAACACGAAATCCACCTGACGCAGGCGGCGTTTAGGAGTCCTGCGAACGGGGCAACGCTCTGCGCCTACCACGACGACCTTGGCGTTTTCGAGGAGAGTCTGCCGCCAGACATAGACGAGCGTTTGCTCGAAGGAACTCGCGACAGTAGATGCGGATATGCCAACGCGACTGTTAGCCATAGCCGGGAGATTTTACACCTGCTTGGCTGTTAGACGGTGATGCGGCGTATGAAATCGGATAATTGAAAATCGTGGAGCTAGCGGTTGGCCAGCTTCTGGGTCATGTAGAGGATGAGTTTGCGGTGTTCCTCGTCTGCCTTGCCCAACAGGCGGCGAAGCTTGCTCAGATACCGCGCATCTTTGCCCGAGCTACCCCAGGCGATGTCATCAGACGAGTTGCGCTTGGGAAGATTCGGCAACTTGGGCGGCTCCTCACCATCGTAGAAAAGTTGGTACATTGGAACTTCCAGCGCGCGGGCAAACTTTTCCAATGTCTCGACAGATGGAACCACGTGTTCGTTCTCGACACGAGAGATGTATGGGCGCACGAGGCCTGTGCGCCTTTCGATGTCGCCTTGGGAGAGTTTCTTTTCTTCGCGGAGTGTGCGAAGTCGGTCGCCAATAATCACGGCTGGATTATTCCATCGAGGCGTATGTGAAGCAAGTAGCGGTAATCGGACATGTGAAAAGCCACTTCTCCGGTTAGCGCGTTAATCAGGACATATCCAAATTCGACACTGGATTCAGCCTAGAGGCGACGACCTGTCTATGCGGAGGCTTGCATAGCGTCCGCACCGCGAGGCGTCAAGAATGCGAGCAGAGCGGCCACTATAAACAGAGCCGGTACATCTCCAAACAAGTGGCCATGCTCGGAGGGCATCCTCAGAGCTTGCACCGTCATGATCCCGGCGTGCACGATGCTCGAAAACACGGTAAACCAAACCAGACTTAGGTGACGAAGAGGATTGCGGGAAGCGATCAAGAGGAAGACGCCAAGGGTCGCATAGACTCCGAGGATCATTTGCTCATACTGGGCCTGGTTTGGACTCCACCGCCATCCTGAAGGCCACAGTGCCATCATGAGGGGATAGACTCCGAAGATGAAAATCAAACCGACCAAAATTAGGGCAACACGAAGATAGTTTAAACGCGTTGCGGCCGTCACGAAGTACCTCCTTCAATCCTTTTGCTCGGGGAAATACCAGGGTTGGAGCGAATACTACGTATCACGTTTCAGCTTGTCAACATCACATGCAGAAAGGACAGTCGGCCAGTTGTCCAGTTACGGCGTTTATCAGGCATGTGGATTACCTCCGGTTAGCCCGTAATCCGTCCAGAGTCGATGCCAAGCGCGGAGATCACTTCCTACAAGCCGACTTCACAGGACTAATCCCGCCGTGGAAATCGGATAGCTGTCGTCTCTATTGGTAGCACGCGTTCTTCCGCTTGTCGTACACAGGATTCCTCTTCGAAAGCTCTGCAAGGACATCCTGCGTGAAACGCCCTTCGAGAAGATCGAGAGGATGGAAAGGCCTTTTTGGAGATGTGGGTCCGCATTCCTGGCAAGGGAGAGTACTTCTCCCGTGGGCTGGATCGTCCGATCACGGGAACCATGAGCTGGATGACTGTCGCGACACCTTTTTTCCTGCAGGCAGGGCAAAAGCCGGATCTCATTCGGCTCAACCTGGTGATACAGGGAAAAGGACGAGTCTGTATCGATGACGTGCACTTGATGCAGGGCCCCCTGCCCAGCCGCTGATTGACAGGCTGTTTGCATAAGCGATCAATCTCTCACTTGTCAGGTTAGCGCGTTAATCAGGACTTGGGACGACTCCCGCATGGGCTACAGGCCGCGACCACATCCACCTTCACAGCCCATGGCGGTGATACAAAACTCTCTCACTGCTCCTGGACTAAAATCTCGGGCTGATCAGGGGGCTACACGAACAATGTAGAACGACGCTTTCGCGACGCTTCAAGATCGAGTGGCTCCTTCACACTCCAGCGTTGTGGCACTATACCCTTGATCCATCTCGTTGTATAAAGCTTGGTGCATCCTTTGCGCTCCCTCGGTTGCTCAAATGTACGTTACCGACGATCGGCTCTCCCGCATCGTGACACACCTGCGTGAACGGGATTGAAAACAAATGACCGTAGCAACGCCTAGTTCGAACCTCGGCCGTCATGTGTTTGGAGTGGCGGCTTTGGCCTTTGGCCTCATCACGCTGGCCTGGCACGACTACAACGACTGGCATCAACTGCGTTACATTGTCTACGCCGCCGCTGCTGCCCAGATCTTCGGCGGCGCTGCGATTCAAGTCCGTCGGACCGCGAAAACGGGCGCAGTCGTCCTTGGCGCGGCTTATCTTGTGTTCGCCTTACTTTGCGTGCCAGGAATCGTCGCCAAACCGCAGATCTACAATAGCTGGGGCAACTTCTTCGAGCAGTTCTCTCTCGTGACCGGAGCGGCGATCGTTTATGCGCGCTTGTCATCGGCATGGTCACGGGAAATGCTTAATCGGATCGGCCGCATTCTTTTGGGCATCTGTACCGCTTCCTTTACCCTCGAACAAGCGATCTATCTTGATGCTACCGCCAATCTTGTTCCGAAGTGGGTTCCGCCAAGTCAGATGTTTTGGGCGGTAGCCACGACTGTTGCGTTCGCACTCGCGGCCGTGGCTCTTCTTACGAATCGAATGGCACTTCTCGCGGCTCGCTTACTGACAATGATGCTCGCGAGCTTTGGGCTACTCGTATGGGTACCGTTTGTTATCTCGGATCCCCACAATCATACGAATTGGAGCGAAAACGCCGAGACCTTCGCGATTGCCGGAGCATCACGGATTCTCGCTGATCTCCTCGGCGAGTATCGGGGGACAGCGCCATAGCGGTTTAGGGTGCGGCACTCTCTTTTTGCTGTTGTCTGACATCATGGGCGGTTTCTTACTTCCGTACGGCATCCGACGCATACGATCGCAGAAAGCAGCCCTCAGCCCGAGCAGAGTCGCGTCGCGTATCGGATCAGAGCGATACCGGGTCGTCGAGGCGGAGGAGCTTGCCCGATTCGCGCGACGGGACGCGGGTGTTGGTGGCGAGGTGGTAGTAGTGCTTGAAGCGCGATTCGGGGGACCAGGGCGGAAGATATTTGCGGCGGAGATCGCTGAAGCGCCTGGTAAAGTCCAAGAGAATCTCTCCGGTGTGCGAATCGCGAGAGGGAACCGGGCAACGGGCGCAGGGATTGCTGCCCTCGAAGGCGACATCACCGATGCGGAAGCGGACTACGCTGCGCTCGTCTTCGACGAAGAGCTGATCTTCCCAGAACGCCGAGACGCCTTCAATTTCGAGTGTGGCGCGAAAGCGCAGGCGCGCTTCCTCAATCGTTATGCCGGGGAACCAGTCGCAGACGGCGTGCAGCGACGCGGTCGAGATAATCGTTGGGCCGGGGGCCAGGCCGTCATCGGGAAAACCTTCGCGGGCGTAGCGGACGATGATCTCCTGTTCAAAGTAGGTGCTAAACCATTCCGCGGCTCGCGCGGTATCACCTGGAAAGGCGAGCGTGACGGTGAACATGTTGCGGGGGTCGCCCGGAACGGAGAGCGTGACGCTGGTGAGGTCGGGTGCATAGGCCGCGCGGATCAGGTGAATCGCGGCAGCGCGCTTGCCGTTAACCCAGCGCCCGTCAACCGTATAGAGAGCCCAGGCGCGGTCGAATTCGAGGCCGCCATTCGGGCCGATGCGCGATTCCGGCACCTCGACGGGGTCTAGCGATTTGATGGGATGCAGACGGATGCGCGCGAGGCGTGGTGAAATCGCCGTAGATTGCACCTGCTGATCTTAGCAGAAGTGAATCCCGATGCAGATTGATGCACGAAAACGTTCAAATCAACGAATTTGTACACATTTGTGCAAGCGAAGAAAAGCCGGGCAGCGCCTCAGTACTTGTCCTGAAGCTTGGGCGGTTCGGGACGGCTGGCAGGAGGGACAATTCCGTTCATGCGCAGATAGATCACGACCTGGCCGTAATGATCCGACACGTGCCAGATGGCCACGCCGGCCATGCCCAGGCGCGTATTTGGTCCGGCGTAGGGACCCTCGATCGGATCGAATTTATTTTTCTCGTTGATGGCATTGAGCGACTTTTTCAGCGCGGCAAACGAATCGCGCAGATAGGCGAGGATCTCGACGCGGCTTTTGACCGCGGCGGGCTCGCCTTTGTCGCAAGCCGGCGGCGGGGTCTTTCCTTCGAGTTCGGCGGAGAAAGCGAAGTTCGCGCAGGCCACGTGTTTAATTTGCTCGCCGAAAGTGCGGAGTTCGACAGGGCCGAACGCCGACTTTTCTTTGGAGAACAGGCCCGAGACCGGGCGGTATTCGTATTTCTCCGCCGGCATAGCTTCTGCGGCGGAACGGAATTCGTATTCCTGGAAGTCAAACGTGCGCATCAGGGCAGAAGCAAGGGATTCACTTCGGCTGAGTTCGGCGGCGGTGGGCTCGTGGCGCTGGGGAACCGCTTGTTTGTCTTCGAGCGGTCGAGTCTCATCCTGCTGCGGCTGCGCCAAGCCTGGAGACGCCGCCGTGAAAGCGCCGACCACCGCCGCAGCAACGTAAATCCATATTGAGCCCGTGCCAGTCATAGGAACCTCCGGGCTAGAGAGTTTAACACTGCGGGGACGGACACAGACGTCACCTATTGGCGATAATGCAAATCATTTCGTCCCGCTAGGAAGGTCGAAGGATTCAGGCGTGAGGATGGGACTTGTCGTACACCTCCATGAGCTGGCGAATCGAGACATGGGTGTACCTCTGAGTTGTCGAAAGCGATGCATGGCCAAGCAGTTCCTGGATCGCTCGGAGGTCCGCTCCGTCGGCAAGCAGGTGTGTGGCAAAGGCATGCCGTAGAGAATGAGGGTGCATATCCCAATTGATGTTCACAAGGCGCACGTATTTTTTTACAATCCGACCAACGGATCGCTGCGTTAGGCGACGACCCGCGTAATTCAGAAAAACCGCTTCAGCATGTGCTGGTTCGCGGCCCACCTGCTGCAGCAGATGTTCCCGAGCGGGCCAATAGGCCTCGAGCGCTTCCTGGGCCTTCGAACCATATGGCACGATGCGCTCTTTATTTCCCTTACCGCGCACGTGCAGGACGCGCCCTTTCTGCTCCACGGACCCAAGGTTGAGTCCCGTAAGCTCGCTGACTCGGAGCCCCGCGGCATAAAGCAGCTCGAGCAGTGCGCGATCGCGGCGCAGAAGCAATACAGCATCCTCCCATTTGACCCGCCTGCCTCGGGCGGAGCGGGCAACTAATTGAGTCCGCTTCCGCACCGAAGGAGTTCCGCGCGCTTGGGTCTCTTCCATATCTGCAAGCTCATTCAAGAACAGATTCATTTCTTCCGCAGAAAGCACCGTAGGAATGCGTTTCGGCAGCTTTGGCGTGGCCACAAGTCGTGCGGGATTTTGCTTCAGTAGGTTTTGCCGCACGCAGTATTTGAACAAGGAGCGGATCGCAGCCAGCTTTCGCCTAATCGAGCTTTTCTGAAGGCCGAGGTCATGTAGATGAGAGACAAATTCCCGGATTTCCGAGTGGGTGACGTTCTGCAGAGCAGGCAACTCCGCACCGGGCGGCGTCAGGTAAACGAGGAATTGGTCAAGGTCTGTGCCGTAGCTGTCGATCGTGCACGGTGAACAATGCCGAACCGACCGCAAATACTCTAGAAACTTCTGAACTGGTATTTCCATTCTGAGTGCCAGGTTAATGGGTAACATACATTTGAGCATTCTGCTATTCGATGCCACTGCTCAGTTTCAATGCAGCGTTCTTCGGGCGGTCAAGGAAAGGGTCCGTTCCGCGTCCCCGAGGGAAACCTCATAGCCCTCGCGCGACTGATCAGAAAGAAGCCAGGAAGTACGATAGAAGTGCGAAACTACCACAGCATGGAACCACTCATAGAAGGCGACCCTTGTTGATCTAGCTTGACCGTTGTTTTGTGGTGCTCACACGTTCTGGAAGCAATTCCCTACCCTATCTCCCCTGTTCGGAAAGCTCCCGTATGATGCTCTTGAGAATTTGGCCCATGCGGGAATAGCAACGCGAGCAGTATCCGTTGCCGGCGTGGATGAGATCTGCTCTCCTGCACTGCTGGCATCCATGCCGTTCGTAGTACACACTCCACTTTTTCTGCTCCGGGACAGACTGGAGGCGCCGGAGCTCGTAAGCTACCTGGCGACTTCGGAAGAACGGTTCAAACACGGCGGCCTCGCGCTGAGCCAATACTTCGGCTACCTGCTGTTGCACGAGCTTCTGGATAGTGCCGACGTCTACCTGCGTCCGCCGAATCATCCCCGGAGAGGAGATGATTTCCGCGTCCCGCTGCCGTCGTCTATTCTCCTTCTTTTGTGGCATCGTTGAACCTCGGGTGGAATCTTTCAAGCTGCCCCCGCAGAAAAACCGGGGACAGATGCGTGTAGATCTGAGTCGTCAGTATCGATACGTGTCCAAGAAGCTCCTGAACGACCCGGAGGTTTGCGCCATTCTCCAACAAGTGCGTCGCAAAACTATGTCGCAGCATGTGGGGATGGACATGCCCCAGCCCTGCGCGACGCGCGGCGCCGTCAACGATACGCGTAAGCTGGCGCCGCGAGAGCGGTCGCTCCGATTCAGGATTACAAAGTCGTAGTCGCGCCGGTGGAATCTTAGCGAGATGCGCGTCGAGAGCCCCTTGAGCAGCAGCGTGATCCAGCAGCAAAGGAAGTCTATACTTTAGATTGCCCGAGTTCTTGGGCGGGGCGCTGTAGCCGATTGTCTTGCACTTGTTACGCCGTTTTATGCATCCGTCCGGCTGTTTCTCGTTCTCTCGCCAGTAACCCTTCCAAGTGATCCCCTCCAGAAACAACGAGCCCGTCGGCTCTTGTTTGATGAAAACCGGGCCGCTTTCGCGATCTTTCAGATAAACCCTAAGTGTTTCTGCTGCGGCCTTGGTCAGCGGCACCAGTCGCTCCTTTGCTCCTTTGCCAAAAACGAGAATTGTCCGCTCAGTCCAGTTGATGTCACCCACGCACATCCCGCAGATTTCGCTAATACGACAGCCAGTAGCCCACATAACTTCAACGACCGCCCGGTCACGAATGGTTCTACAACCTCGCAATAGACTGCGGCAATCTTCGACACTGAGGAACCTGGGGATCTTTCGCTCTGTCCTCAGATTCGGAATCAGCCAAACGGGCGATAAATTGACTGCGTCTATGCGCAACAGGAAATTATAGAAACTAGAGAGAGCGCACTTCTTCAATCTCACCGTTTGGGCCCTGGAGCCCTGCGCATAGAGCCAATGGAGGAATTCTCTTACCTCTCTTTGAGTTACCTTCAGTAAGTCCAAATGCAGCATGAAGTCTTCAAAGTCTTCCAAAGCATCGCCGTAAGCTCGGATTGTTTCCTTACTGCGACCTCCCAAACGCAGGTCCTCCAGGAAATTCTCGATTAATTGATAGTTGTCCGCCGCACTATCTAGCGAGCGCATTACGTGGAGTCGACCATTGACCGGCGCTGCTGTCTTTGCCATATAGGTTTCTTTCGGCACGTCTCGGTGGGACAAATGAAAAGGCCACAATGACCGCGGCTGGATACTAGATTATTGTTGGCTCATCTTCGCAGCTAGGATGAAGCGGAGCATTCGTTTCACCCTAGCCAACTGCGGTCGCACGCGGAAAATAAAGAGAGAAGGTCGTCCCTTTGCCTACCTCGCTAGACACGCAAATCTGCCCGTGACATTCCTGAACAATTCGTCTCACGTGGTACAGTCCAAGTCCCGTTCCCACTCTGTACGGTTTAGTAGTGAAGAATGGTTCGAAGATACGGGCTTGCGTGGATGAATCCATTCCGCACCCATTGTCAGCTACCTCAAGCGCTGCGTACCCGTGGGAGTGAGGGAAATGTGTCCCTGTTCCACTAGCCAAGCCAGCTTCTTCAGCGTTGTAGGTGGAAATGGTTATGCGGCCTCCCGAAGGCATCGCGTCGCGCGCATTGAAGACTAGATTCGTCAGAACCCTTGTCAGTTGTTCGGGGTTAGCTCGTATTGAGACAAGGTCGGCGACCAAGGAAGTGGTCAGCACAATTCCTGCTCCGACAAGGCTCCGGAACGATTCGCCGAGACCGCGGATCAGCTGGTTTAGATCGACGCTCACAAATGGTGCGGCCGCGAGCCTGCTAAAATCTGTCAGCTCTTTGGCCAAGGTTTTGCCCAACTCAGCGGCTTGGACTATCACGTTGGCCCTACGTTGAGCCTCGCTAGACAAACTCTCATCTTTTAGCAAGAAATCCCCACTACCCATTACGGCAGTCAGAAGGTTGTTAAAGTCGTGCGCGAGACCTCCCGCCAGCTGCTCCACGGCCCTGTTAGTAGCGTGTTTTACTCGCGGTCTGGTTCGATACGAGCGGGTAATGTATTCAACCGTCCCTGCGACATAAACTGTCCCCTCCGGTTCGATCTGAACCGGGAAGCTCCTATCTCGAACCCAGCGCACCTCACCACCAGGCCGGACGATCCGGAACTCTTCAACAGTGGCCTGGCGGCGTAACTGTCTTTCTAGCATGGTGCGGGCCTTCGCCCGGTCCTGTGGATGTACCACATCTAGAAAAGAAAACGGATGGTCGTAAAGGATGTCACGAGACCGTCCCCACATGGACTCATAGGTGCGGTTGATGTAAGCCACATCTATGTTTGCGGGATCAAATACCCAAAACCCATAAGGAGCGTGTTCCTTCAACAACCGAAAAAGAGTCCGGAACTGGAAAAGAGTTCGGCCTGTTTTGTTGTGCACACCGCACCCCCGATAACGCTTGAGGGCCTAGTGTCCTGAAGCCAGCAACGACGATTACTACATTGGGGGATCTTATAGATAACCTGAATATAGATGTCAAGCTTAAAGTTTATTCAATCTTAGATACCCATCTAATTAATCAGAACAGACCTACCGAGAAGGCCATATAGGCGACTGCCGAGGGCACTCCGGTTCTAACCTGCCCCCAAGAGGGTAGATGGGATAGATGACCACAAGCCACCCTGGAATACCCAATTCTCCATGAGGCTTCTCCACTGCTAACACAGCCGTCGGCGACAGCCTTGGGTTTGAATAGCGGTAGAGGCGCGAGAAGTGATTCTACACTGACCTGCCTCGTGCTCGACCGCCAGTGCAATTATAACCGTACACGATCCACGTTCGATGTGTTCTGGGAGATCGAAAACCAATGCAACCAATTGTTTCAGATTGAACCATTTTCGAAGACTTGGAACAATTCGGACATTCTCTCCCTTTCGTTCTCTGCAAACCTGAGGCTGAACTCGATTCTTATCAATCACCTAGAAGAGTAGCCCGGGTGTGTAGGTGGCCGCTGGCGTGCCCCTGTCCATCGGGGGAGTCGAGTGCCGAGCCTTCGACGACAAGATAGAAAATCATTCTTCGCGACGAGGCAGTTGGCCGATGTGATGGTCGGAGGCCTACTTCTTTCGCTCTCTGTGATCGCTTGCAAAATGATCGGCTGTGGAGGAGGTGTCCCTATCAGGACACTCTTAGAGTCCCACGAAACTGCGCTCGAAATCATTCGGGCAAAAATTCAAGCGTCCAATACAGCGTTTGAGTTCTCGGAACAAAACACATGAAAGACCGACGATGGATAAGAAAATTCTAGCGCTGACGTTCTGCGTACTTCTCCTGATTCCGCACGACAGTTTGGGACAGCACGCACGGACACCGTCTCTTATGCCGGAAACCAAGACTGCGTTGCTGGAAGCGCCGAAACCAAAACCAACGCATACGACTCGAAATGTATTCATCGCAAACACAATAATGTTTGGCGCTTCGGTCATCGAAGCAAATGCCGGAGCCTACGGTTCCAACCAGTGTCGCATTGAAGATCGTAATCTGCCGTCAGAATTCGGTCATCCAAATATAAATCATGGGCAAGGCGGCGGACAGCTTCATCCCTACAAACACGATCTCAAGATAACTATTCCACTCGATATCGGTATCACCACTTTATCCTTGTTGCTGCACAAAAAGCATCACGACACCCTGGCTGTGCTTTTTCCTGTTTCGTCTGCGTCAGCCCAAATCAGTTCTGCGGGTCTCAAATACGGCGCTGGCTGCTTCTGAGTCTGTTCGGCGCGTGCAGGCGGTCGCATGAATTTGAACGAGCCTATCACCGCAAGAGTAAAAAGCCCGGACAAATTCCAACACGAGCGTTGGAAAGTCCACTGGCATATCGCAACGAGAGCGATTCGCTTTAACGAATTTCTTGGCTTGCAGGTAGTGAACTTCCCCTTGCCTGAGCAACGGACAGTTTCCCGAGCCTGAGTTAGTTCGGGGTCTCGGTCTCTCTGGATTGCGCACTATGGATAGTGGCCGCTTAGAGTTCTACGCTGATTGAGCACGGGCACGTCATCTAGCAAAGACACACCGGATATCCCAACTGTCCGGCATGTCTATTAGCAGCTACACGAGTCAAGGTCGCCTTTCTATATAACTCCCAAAAGTTTGGCAATAAGGTGCTTGCTATTTGAGAGTTGGTACCAAACTAGTACCATCATCGGTACCAAGAAAGTACCCAATCCTCTGGGACCCGATTTAGGCCTTTCCTTTCTCCTTGATTCTCAAATACTTTGACCTCACAGGAGCATGGCCATGGAAAAGACGATCCGGGTCCTTGTCGCAAATCGTCCGCGCTTGATGCGCGAACTCGTTCTCGCCACATTCGCTGACCAGCCAGACATCGAAATTGTGGGAGAAGTTATCCACGAATCGGAAATTCCGGCGATGGTTGAACAGACCAATCCGGATGTCCTGGTCATCGCGCTGGACGATCCCTCAAAGCGACCTGCGCTCTGTTACACACTGCTGCCACACCACCCGGAATTGCGAATCATTGCCGTAGCGCCGAATCAGAATTACTCGGTTCATTACTGGGCCTCGCTCAATATCCATTCGACGAACATAGAGGCTTCTGAGGAAGGCATCCTCAGCACTATCCGCAGCAGGACTCATGTTTAGGAGGCCACCGGTGATATCCACGACATCGCAGAACAGGAACCAGGTTCCCAGCCTCCGAGAGTTCGGAAAAACATGGCTTGCAGTTTTTCTCGTGTTCTTTCTGAGCGCACCGATCATCGCGCAGCAGGATCAGAGGCGGCTGTCTACGCAGGAACAGGATTCGTTGCGCCGCCAGACAGGTCTGCCGGAACTGGCCATCCAGAACCTGGATCGCGTTGCCGCATCGGCCGAACAGATCGAAGAGGTCCTTCGAAAGGATCCAGGTTTAATGGTCGAACTAAAGCGGTGGGTAGCGAAAGAAGCTACGGACAATGGACAAGTTGTCGAGGATTCTGAGATCACCGATGAGGCAATTTTCGATCGTCTTGCGCGCGATGTTCCGTTTCGCTCGGTAGCCACGAGGCTTTTGCAGCGGTACGGCTTCCTGATGCCGGCAGTCAATCCGGGATCTGAGTACGGCAGAGAGCGAGAGCGGGGCAGACCAGTGGCCTCAAACGAGGCACCCGAAATTCCCGACGCCATCTCTCCTTCCATTCCGGACCTGCCAACTGGGGGGACGCTGAGAACGCTACGAGCCGGCGGGACTTCCCAAGATGAGTCAAACAAGAGTCAGAGCGGTTCGCTGCTAGAGGAGCTGGAACTGACTCCGAGTTCCCTCGATCGTCCCCCTCACGGGTCACCGGGGACGGCCATTACGTCGGAGCTAGACGCTGCCTTGAGCTCCGGCAATCTTTCCGATTATTCCGAGTGGGCAAGTGCCAGCGCAGCATTTCAACCCAAAGCCGAAATGAAACCCAAAACTCGTGCGAAGACGGCCCGACGTGAAGGACAATTCGAGGAAGAAGTCAGCCCAGTTTCGATGGTTCATCGTCCGAATCCGTATGCGGATATACCTTCCCTTTACGACATGTATGTACAAGCCTCTTCCCGCCAGCAGCCGTTGGAACGGTTCGGTTTGGACGTCTTCCGCAACGGGACGACGGATACCAATGCGATTCCCATGGATCTTCCCGTCGGTCCGGACTATGTCGTTGGGCCGGGCGATGGTTTAGCGATCGACCTGTGGGGCGCCGTATCACGGAGACTGTTCCGTATCGTGGACCGAGAGGGGCGGGTTTCTTTGCCTGAGGCGGGTCCGCTGCTTGTGAGCGGACGATCGCTAGGCGAGGTGCAACAGACAGTCCAGCAGACGCTCCGAACGGAATTCCGAGATATCTCCGCCGACGTGTCGCTGTCGCGCCTCAGGACGATTCGCGTGTACGTGGTGGGCGATGTCGCCGAGCCAGGCGCGTATGACATCAGCTCGCTCTCAACACCGCTGAACGCGTTGTTCGAGGCCGGTGGGATCACCGCAAGAGGTTCACTGCGAGCGCTCAAACATTTCCGCAACAAGCAGCTCGTTCAGGAAGTGGACGCTTACGATCTACTGCTACATGGCGTGCATTCCGACCTGATGCGCCTGGACAACGGTGACACTCTGCTTGCGCCCCCGATGGGACCGCAAGTCACCGTGGACGGGATGGTACGCCGGCCAGCCATTTATGAGCTTCACGGGGAAAAGAATCTCGGGGAAGTTCTAGAGCTGGCCGGCGGAATCCTGCCGGCTGCGGCTCTGCGGCACATTGAGGTTCAGCGCCTCGAAGCGCACGAGAAGCGCACGATGCTGAATCTGGACCTTTTTCCGAATAGCGATCCGGATTCCATCACGAAGCAATTGAGCTCATTCGAGATCCGCGACAGCGATGAAATTCATATCTTTCCAATCGCGCCTTCTAATGAGGGCGCGGTTTACTTGCAAGGTCACGTCCTTCGTCCTGGACGTTACTCCTACAAGCCCGGCATGAAGCTCACAGATTTAATTGCAGCCTACAGTGACCTTCTGCCGGAGCCTGCGCCTCACTATGCAGAAATTGTGCGGCTCAACCCGCCTGACTTTCACCCGAGCGTAGAGAGCTTCGACCTTTCTGCGGCACTGGCGAATCCAGCGGCGGCTCCCAAGATGGAGCCGCGGGACACTGTCCGCATCTTCAGCCGCTATGACTTTGAACCCGCGCCATTGGTTTGGGTGGGAGGAGCGGTGCGCGTTCCTGGCCGCTATCAAACATCAGGGCAAACCCATTTCCGGGACGCTATTTATTTGGCTGGTGGCCTGACTCCCGGAGCGTCTCTTGATTCGGGACAACTCTTCCGGTCGATGCCAGATGGTTCGATGAAAATATTGAGCGTAAACCTGCGCGATGCGCTCGCAGGTAATCCGCTGGATAACGTCCTGCTTCAACCGCGGGATCGAATCCTGGTGCACCGGAAACCGTTGGAAGTTGATCCACCCAGTGTGTCCATTAAAGGTGAGGTAGCCAAGCCAGGCCGCTACCCCTTTGCTGATGACATGCGCGTCTCGGACTTGATTCGGGCGGCAGGAGGGTTCAAGCGCAGCGCCGCGGCGGAAACAGCAGACCTCACGCGGTATCCCGCTCCTGAATCCGGTCAACCTGAAGGAAAACACTATCCGTTGAATCTGGCCGCGGCACTGACAGGGGATATGAATCAGGATCTGCCGCTCCGCGATGGCGATGTCCTTACAATTCCTCAGGTTCCGGGCTGGAATGACATTGGCGCGGTCGTCACGGTGCGCGGGGAAGTCAAGAATCCCGGCGTCTACGGCATCCGGCCGGGTGAACGGCTCAGTTCGCTTCTAAAGCGTGCTGGCGGGTTACTGCCGACAGCATATCCGCGAGCGGCCGTATTTGAACGCAGCGAAGTGCGCGAAATTCAGCAGAAGAGTCGTCAGGAGCTGATCCAGCGGCTCGAACAAGAATCCACGGTCGTGAAAACCTCGGCGTCCACGACTGGAACGGAAGAAGCTGCACTGCAACAGGCCGCCATCCAGCAGCGCCAACGCGTGTTGGATGGGCTCCGCAAAGCCCCAGTGTCGGGACGCTTAGTGATTCACCTTCGCCCTGACCACAAGGGATTTGCAGGTTCTCCCGACGACATCGAGCTTCGCGCAGGCGATTTGCTGACGATTCCCAAGCAGCCCGGAGAGGTAGTCGTCGCGGGGCAGGTGTATAACGCAAACGCCCTCACGTATACGCCAGGAAGAAATGCTGGATGGTATCTCTCGCGCGCGGGTGGCGCTACGCAACTTGCAAACAAACGCGCAATCTTCATCGTCCGCGCGGACGGCTCCGTCACGAGCGGCAAGCAGGGCCGCCTTTGGTCCGAAGGTGTGCTCTCGGCGATGATGGGTCCGGGCGACACGATTGTGGTGCCGGAGAAGCCGGTTCTTGGCAGCAACACCTTGAAAAACGTTCTGTCAGTCGCGCAAATCGCATCGTCCGCCGCGTTGGTTGCAGCAATTGCCATTCCGTGAGCGCGCGTTCGGAAAGAGAAATAGAAGGGCGTGATGCAAACAGGCGTTAAACCGCAACCCGAATCCACTTCGAGTCCGACCCTTGGAGAGGTGTTTACACCCAAGGTTCTTGATAATAAGGCGAGGAAAAGCGTCGTCCAGCGTCTGCGCTTGTTCTGGAATCATCGAGGTTCACTAGGCCGAGCCGCTATGGCTGGTCTGTTGGCCGGTACGTTGATCGCGTGCGTCCTTCCGAAACGCTATAAGGCCACGACGCAACTGATGCCGCCGGACAGCCAATCGAGTTCCGGAATGGCCATGCTGACCTCGCTAACGGCGCGGACCGGCAACGATCTCGGCGGCGTTGCTGGAGACCTGCTCGGCGTAAAGCGTTCGGGAGCGTTGTTCATCGGTGTCTTGCGTAGTCGCACGGTTGAAGATCGACTGGTTGAGCGGTTCCAACTGAAAAAACTGTATGCAAAAAATGTGGATGAAGACGCTTGCAAGAAGCTCGCAGAAAACACGTTGATCACCGAAGACCGTAAGAGCGGGATTATCACGATCACCGTCACCGATGGGGATCCGAAGCGTGCCGCCGCTCTTGCGCAAGCATACGTAGAAGAACTCGATTGGCTGGTGGCACAGATTTCCACTTCGTCCGCGCGGAGGGAAAGAGAATTCCTTGAGGAGCGTCTCAAGGCCGTCAAGTTGGATCTCGATCAGGCATCACAGGAGTTCAGTCAGTTCTCCAGCAAGAATGTGGCGATCGACATCAATGTGCAGGGCAAAGCGATGGTAGAGGCGGCGGCTCTTCTCCAGGGGCAGCTCATCGCGGCGGAATCAGAATTGAAAGGGCTTCAGGAAATTTATACGCCGAAGAACGTGCGAGTCCGCTCTGTCCAAGCACGTGCGGAAGAGCTAAGAAGGCAACTTCAAAGAATGGGAGGGACGACAGAAGCGCAGACCGGCGACTCCAGGGATTCGAGCGATACGATGTACCCCTCCATCAGGAAGCTGCCGATCCTTGGCGTCACGTACTCCGACCTCTATCGGCGGACAAAAATCCAGGAAGTCGTTTACGAAACGCTGACGCAACAATACGAGCTCGCCAAGGTTCAAGAAGCGAAAGAAACGCCCACCGTCAAGGTTCTCGATGTCGCGCGCATCCCGGAGAGGAAATCGTTCCCACCGCGCCTTCTGATTATGCTCCTTTGTACTTTTCTGGCGCTGTCCGGGGCAACGGTGTTGGTCTTGGGGAGGGCGCACTGGTCGGAAGTGGACGCGCAGGATCCCGGGAAAGTTCTTGCGCAAGAAGTTTTCGAGACGGTGAATGCGCGCATGCCTTGGACGACGCCGAATGGCTCGCGCGTCCAAGCCATGAGCCACAAGGTTTGGGTGCGGTTTGTCCGGCAGAAGTATTCGCCGGAAGCGGTGGAAGAGCGGAAAGAATCGCTCTAAACCGCTGAAAATAAACTCGTTACATAAGAGTTGGCCCTGTGGCTGGCGGGGCGAAGCTGTATCCCAGCAAGGAATCTAGGTGAACTGAAAAATGGCAACCTCACTCTTGAGCCCCAGTGCTGCTAAGGGCAGAGCGTTCTTCCCCGAAGCATATGTCGAGGAGCGCTGGTACGCAGCGTATACCTGCGCGAATCACGAGAAGCGCGTCGCGAAGCAACTCGAAGAGCGAGCGGTGGAACATTTCCTGCCGCTTTATGGTTCGGTGCGCCGCTGGAAAGACCGCAAAGTGAAACTGGAGTTGCCGCTCTTTCCCGGGTACGTCTTCGTTCGTTTGGCGCTGCGCGATCGGCTTCGCGTGCTGCAAACGCCCGGGGTGGCAAGGCTGGTTGGATTCGGTGGATTGCCCGCCGCGCTCCCGGACCAGGAAATGGAAGCGATGCGCAACGGCCTGGAGAGGCAGTTGCGTCTCGAGCCGCATCCTTACTTGACCATCGGACGCCGCGTCCGCCTCAAGAGCGGGCCTCTAATGGGGCTCGAAGGGTTCTTGGTCCGCAGAAAGGGCTTGCTTCGCCTGGTTCTCTCGCTCGACCTGATTCAGCGGTCCGTAGCCGTTGAGGTGGACGCAGCTGATGTCGAACCTACTAGATGACGCAAAGCTACGACGCGCCGCGTGGAATTCTCTGATTGGACTAGGCGGAAAATCCAAAGAATAGAGGGCTGCTGTGCCGCCCGAGTGGAAATCAAAACCGAAGCGCGCAGTAATTGTGATCGTGAGCGTACATTCGTTAGATTTCTCCGCGCTGTCTTTGCCGCATTCGCGCAAGAGGCAGTGCAATATACAAAGATGCAGCAACAGTTTGCGGTTCGCTTGCAGTTGCTGAAGTAATATTTGTTTGCGAAACCAAGCGAAGTTTAGTTCCGGGATCCAAAGAGGCAGGACACAAGAGACCGAATGAAACAGGTTCTAGTTCACGGTGGGGGAGTATTCGTTCAGCAGGTGCCCGCCCCAGCCGCCAGTCCGAAGAATGTGCTGGTTCGTGTCCACCATTCGTGCATCAGCGTAGGAACTGAAATGGCGGGCGTACAGAACTCGGGACTCCCACTTTACCGCCGCGCGCTGAAGCAGCCTGAGCACGTCAAAAAAGTCATCGAGCTGATGCGCGACCAGGGTATCAAGCGCACCTGGGATCGTGTTATGGGCAAACTAGCGGCGGGAGTTCCGACCGGCTACTCAGCCGCTGGCGAAGTTGTGGAGATCGGCTCGGAGGTTAATGGCTTTCGCCCTGGCGATATGGTCGCGTGCGCGGGCGCAGGAATAGCTAATCACGCTGAGTTTATCGATGTTCCGATCAACCTTGCGGTGAAAATTCCTTCTGGAGTGAACACTGAATGGGCCTCAACGGTAACACTCGGTGCCATTGCTCTGCAGGGTGTGCGGCGGGCAAATCCTACGCTCGGTGAATCTGTGGTTGTCGTTGGACTTGGAGTGCTGGGGCAGGTCACGGTACAACTGCTAAAAGTAAATGGATGCCGGGTCATCGGGGTGGATCTCGACCCAAAGCGTATCGAGCTGGCACTCCAAAATGGGATGGACTTGGGTCTCAATCCTTCTGTGGGGCATTACATTGGTCGGGTCCATAAGCTTACGGATGGATTTGGAGCTGATGCTGTAATTGTGACGGCGGCAAGTTCAAGTGATGAGATCATCAGCCATGCAATGCAGGCGTGCCGCAAGAAGGGTCGCGTAGTCCTGGTCGGCGATGTAGGACTGGACTTGAAGCGTTCTGACCTTTACAAGAAGGAACTCGATTTCCTCATCTCGCGTTCCTATGGCCCCGGCCGATACGACGCGACGTACGAGGAGGGTGGCCAAGACTATCCGTTGCCGTATGTCCGTTGGACCGAGAACCGTAACATGGAAGCCTATCTTCGATTGTTGGCTTCGCACCAGGTTTCGCTCGTCAATCTTTGCAATCATAAATATCCAATCGAGCAGGCACCGCAAGCTTACGAGGCGTTGAAGGACGGCAGCGAACGAACGTTAATGGTAATACTGGAGTACCCCAATAGTGAACCAGCGCCGGTGCGAACAATTGGCCTCCGGCCTGTGGGGAAGGCAGGCAATAAGATCCAGGTCGCACTTGTTGGGGCTGGCAACTTTGCCACTGCCATGCACCTGCCCAATATGGTCAAGCTGAGGGATTGTTACGAACTCCATTGCGTCGTGAGCCGTACTGGTTCGAATGCTCGTGCCATCGCTACGGAGTTTGAGGCTTCCTATGCGACCACGGACTTTGATCAGGTTCTCTCGGATCAAAATGTCGATCTCGTACTCATCGCCACCCGTCACGATCTCCACGGCGCCATGGTTCTGCGGGCACTCGCTGCAGGGAAGCACGTCTTCGTTGAAAAGCCGCTGACGCTCGATCCGAATGACCTTTACGAAATCGAGCGCTTCTATCAGAGTGTTCGGGCTCGCACACTCCTCATGACGGGGTTCAACCGGCGCTTTTCACCAGCCGCACGCAGGATTAAGGAGATCCTTCGCACAGGTACCACACCCCTGATCGTGAACTACCGGATGAACGCAGGATATATCCCTCTAGATCATTGGGTCCACTCTGCCGAGGGAGGCGGAAGGAACATCGGCGAAGCTTGTCACATCTATGATCTCTTCAACTTCCTCACTGAAAGTAGGGCAGACGGCGTGCAAGCTGCGGCAATAGGTCCTACTGGTAAGCAATACGCTAGCAACGATAATTTCGTTGCGACAATCACGTACACGGACGGTTCGGTTTGCACTCTTACCTACACGGCATTCGGAGATAAGTCATACCCGAAAGAGACCATGGACATCTTTGCGGACGGCAAAGTTCTCTCATTACTTGATTACAAGTCGCTAGCAATCGTTGGCGGCAAGTATCGTGGCTGGGAATCGGTTACCGCGCAAAAAGGGCAGCTTCAAGAACTTGAATGTCTTGCAGAGTGCCTGTTGAAAGGCGCCGAATGGCCAATTTCGCTTGAGGACCAACTTCAAACCGCGCGCATCGCCTTTGAAGTCGAAAAACAGATCATGCGTCTCGAACCAGTTGGGTCTGCAGCTAAGGCATAGAGACATAGCAATGTGCGGCATCATCCGGACATCAGGGCGAAATCTAACCCGAAGCTATGGTCGCCAGCCTTGATGGCACCTTTGTTTCTTCCAGCCAACGTCAGTGATTCCGCTCCAGCGAGAGTCCATTGAGTTTCACCGAGATACTCGATACCCGTTTCTATCCACGATACTCGTCAAGCTGGGACGAGAGTTTATTTCGTAATCGGATCCTTTACCATCTTCGGCCCGAGCACACCATCTTGGATTTGGGCGCAGGACGCGGCCGGTTAGCACACATGAATTTTCGCGGCTTGGTAGCATGCGCGTGTGGATTGGATCCGGAAAAAGCGGTGATGAGCAACCCTCATCTAGATGAAGCCAAGGTCGGTTTCGCAGAAAACATACCATGGCCTAATAGTGCTTTCGATATCGTGGTCAGCGATAACGTAATTGAGCATGTATCTGCCCCGATTTCTGTATTCCGGGAAGTTCACCGCGTTCTTAAGCCTGGTGGGTTTTTTCTCGTCAAGACGCCCAACCGCTACCACTATGTTGCTGCTGCCGCTTCCATTACGCCTTACCGGTTTCACCAGTGGTTCAAGGTCAAGCGAGGGACTGAGAGTCACGATACCTTTCCTACGCTGTACCGAGCAAATACGCGAGGCACACTGCGTAAGATATCCCAGAGTGCGGGACTGTTGGTGACTGATATCACTGCTATTGAGGGTCGCCCTGAATACATGCGTTGGAGTCCACTGACCTACGCTCTCGGGCTACTCTACGAACGTATTGTCAATTCCACCGATTTCTTGTCATTGCTTCGGGTGGTATTGCTCGCGACATTCCGCAAACCTCCGGAGTAGTTTCACACAGGGCTTAGCGCCTAATTATTGCACAAAATGGGATTCTCTAGCTGAGGTCAAAGACATCAATGTGCGGCATTGTCGGGATCTTTCATTACCGGAGCAAGGCGTCTGTCGACAGCTTCACTCTAACGGCGATGCGGGACACGATGATCCATCGCGGGCCCGATGGGGGCTCGAATTGGATCTCCCCCGACAAGCGAGTCGGTCTAGGCCATCGGCGGCTGTCGATCATTGATCTCAGTCAAGCTGCTTCTCAGCCGATGTGCAATGAAGACCAGTCCGTCTGGGTCACATTCAACGGCGAAATCTACAACCACCTAAAGCTGCGGTCGGCTCTGATCCAAGCGGGGCATCAGTTTTTTACGCCACACTCAGATACCGAGGTTTTGTTACATGGATACGAAGAGTGGGGAATCAAGGGGCTGCTTCAGTGTATTTCTGGCGACTTCGCATTTGCGATCTGGGATCAGAACAAGGCAGTTCTGTCCCTAGCCAGGGACCGCATTGGTGTTAAGCCTTTGTACTTTTCATTGCAGAAAGGCACTGTGCTATTTGCCTCAGAAATTAAGGCCATTCTCGCCCATCCTAACGTAGAAGCCGACATCGACGCTTCCGCGATGTACCACTATTTGTCGTTTTTAGCTACGCCGGCCCCGATGACGATGTTCAAAGGTATTTTCAAAATCCCCGCTGGATTTTTCGTCCAAATCACCAAGTCTGGCGAGTTTGGGGCAGAGCGTTATTGGGACGCGGTTCCTGGCCAAGGAATTGACGCAAGCGATGTCTCGGGTTTATCTGAACATGCCCGAGAGCAGTTCTATATTGCCGGAATTCGCAAACGCCTCACCGATGCCGTTGAGGAACGCATGATGTCCGACGTGCCATTCGGGGTTTTTCTCTCCGGCGGCATCGACTCGTCCACCAACGTCGCGCTGATGGCACAATTCATGGATCGGCCGGTTGATACGTTCACGGTAGGTTTCAAGGATTACAAGCATCTCAACGAGCTGGACTACGCAGATTCCATCGCCAAAAAGTTCAACACGAATCACCGTGAAATCCTGATCGACGAGGCCGACATGAACGGCTACCTCGAAGATCTCATTCATCACCAGGACGAGCCGATCGCAGACTGGGTCTGCATCCCGCTTTACTTCGTTTCCAAACTCACTAAGGACAATGGAGTTACAGTCATTCAGGTTGGCGAGGGCTCCGATGAGCAATTCAGCGGATACTCCAGCTATATGGGATATTTGGATCTCTACCGCAAATACTGGCAGCCGTTTCGAAAATTCTTGCCAGCGTTCGCACAAAAAGGAGTTGCTGCGGGTGCCGCACTTATGGCTTCGTTTCGGCCCGGACTTGAGGTTTACGCCGACATTATCAATCGCGCGGCGAGGAGCAGAGAGCACTTCTGGAGCGGAGCAATTACGTTTTGGGACACAATGAAGGAGCAGCTCGTGGTTGGCGGGGCCATTGACCCTTCACCTGATCCGCCAGAGGAACTCTTGCGAAGTGGTCTTCTGCCGTTGAGCTATCTGGATGCCGATACATTTAATGTGGTTCAGTCCTTCACCGGGCTCTTCGACCAGCAGCATCCAGGCCGAGACGTACTGACTCGCATGATCTACAACGAGTTTAAACTCCGGCTTCCAGAACTCTTGCTCATGCGAGTGGACAAAGTGACGATGTCCGAATCCCTAGAGGCTCGCGTGCCGTTCCTGGCGCACAAATTGGTTGAGTTCACCATGGATATCCCCATGGAATGGAAGGTCAGGAATGATACCGCCAAGTACCTGCTGAAGAAAGCAGTGGAAGGCCTGATCCCAAATGAAATCATCTATCGCAAGAAAATGGGATTCGGCGCGCCGATGAGCCAGTGGCTCAAAGGCGAATTCGGCAAGAAGATTGAATTGGCGTTGCTACGATCGCCATTACTCGACCGCGGATTCTTCCATCGCGATTACATCATTGGCCTTTGCCGCGATCATCGCAACGGGCGCAGAGACAACAGTCTGTACATCTGGACCCTCTTCAATCTGACTGCCTGGTACGACTACTGGGTTGAGAAAAAATCAGCGCTTGTGGCCTATGCCTAGCGAGACCTTACTTCGAGTTCGCCGCGGCTTACGCAAGTCGCCCAAGTACATCGCCCAGAGATTGCTCTCAGAAGGCCGCTGCCAGAAAGAACGCCTGTTTGCCGTTCGGCGTGGTGAGCGTTTCGATGCCACAGCGCTGCTCGCAGCAACCGGGGACATCAGCATTGATGATTGTTGGAACCGGCTTGCTGCCAGACCCTATGTCGCTCAAGCGTCGCCTGGCGAGGCTGACCTGTATGACCGATTTTGCGCTGGAGATCGTCAGCGCATTCTCTCTGCCGCGAATCGCGCGTTGCGACACGAAGTCGATCTAATGGGCTCGGGGCGAGTCTGTCTCGGTGAAAAGATCGACTGGCATCGCGATTACAAGACTGGCATCCGTTGGGAGCCTGCGTTTTTCAAGGACATTGATTACAACAATCCGTACCAGCCGAGCGACGTGAAATTTCCGTGGGAACTGTCACGGGTGCAGTGGCTGATCCCTCTAGGGCAGGCCTTTTTGCTGACCGGCGAAGAACATTACGCTGAGAGTGTCCGAGACGTACTGGAATCCTGGATTGAAGCCAATCCGTATGCTGGCAGCGTGAACTGGTCCTGCACACTGGAAGCTGCCATGCGGCTCTTCTCCTGGACATGGCTATTCCATGCATTCTGCGGGAGCCAAGCATGGAGCGATCCCGGTTTTCGCGGGCGATTTCTTTGCTCCTTGTACCTGCACGGCGACTTCACTTTCCGCAACGTCGAACGCGCTGACGTCAACGGCAATCACTACACTGTCGATGCCGCAGCGCTAGTCTTCGCCGGACTCTTCTTTTCAAGCGGTCGCGCCCAGCAGCGTTGGCTTGAGGATGGCTGGCAGATTCTGAAGGAAGAGTTGCCGCGCCAGGTTTTCGCTGACGGAGTCGATTTCGAAGCCTCTATTCCGTATCACAGACTGGTAATGGAATGTTTTCTGCTCGCAGCTCTGTACCGCAAAGCGCTCGGGCTCGATGTGCCAGATTCATACCGTGATCGCCTGATCGCGATGGCCGATTTCGTCGCCGCGTACACGCGGGCCGACGGCTCCGCCCCAGTGTGGGGTGATAACGACAACGCGCGTGTCCTCCCCTTCGGCGCACAAGATATCAGCGACCATCGCTATCTGCTTGGCCTCGTGGCGTCGGCGTTCGCCACCGGACATCGTCCATTGAAGTCATTCGGCGCTGGCGTGGCAGAGGTCTTCTGGATTTTCGGAGCCAAGCCTGTCGCTGAACTCGCGCGTGATATGGGCACTGCGTGTTGCGGCTCTACAGCTTTTTCCCACGGAGGTTTCTACGTGATGCGCAACGAGCGCGATCACGTCTTCATCGACTGTGGTCCGCTGGGCCTTGCAGGACGCGGCGGACATGGCCACAACGATATCCTGTCCTTTGAAGCGATGCTCGATGGCGAGCCCCTGATCGTTGATTGTGGCTGCTACGTATATACCGCGTCGTATGCGGAGCGCAATAACTTTCGCTCGACGGCGTACCACAACACGCCGGTGATCGACAAAGTAGAAGCAAACCGCTTCATTCGCCCCGATTATCTTTGGTTCCTGCACAACGATGCACTGCCCGAAGTTCGGCAATGGACGCCAGGCCGACATCGAGACGTATTCCGCGGGGCGCACAGCGGATATCGCCGGCTGTCGGCACCCATCACTCCCGTCCGAACCATTATTCTTGAACACAGTTCGCACACGCTGACCGTCATCGATGAATTCGAAGGCGAAGGCAAGCATACGGTCGAGATCCCCTTCCACCTGGCACCAGGAGTGCAACCCGGCCCGATTTCTGGAAACAAAATCCCGCTGCAGGCTGGTAATAAAGATTTCGTGCTTACCTGGAACGAAGCGACGGACGCGCACGCATGGAAAACGAGCATCGAGGACGCGCGCGTGGCGCCGAGTTACGGCATAGTGCTTCTGACAAAGAAGATCATCTTGCGGGGACCGGCGAAACGGATCACGACGACCATCGTTTCGCGCGGTCGGTCATAACGAGTGCGCGGCGACTCAAATCACCGCTGGCATACCGAGAACATATGAGTACTCTCGAAACAATGAGTGACCCAATTTCACCTGTTAACCTCAACATGGATGGGGGGGGAACCCGAGGCACACTTTTATTCGACGCAGTTCATGCCTTCTCGGCGCGTTGCATAGCAATCGTGTCGGCGCTGCTGGTGAGTATGATGACCGCCCGAGCATTGGGACCATCAGGTAGAGGCGACTACTTCCTGGTAGTTACGTTCGCAGCTCTCATTTCACAAATATCGAACTTTGGCTTGCACTCGAGCAATACATACCTCGTAGCAAAGGACCGGAGTATTTTTAGTAGACTTTTCATTAACACCATCTGGATCTCATTAGTCGCGGGTACATGCTCAAGCCTGATTGGATTGGTCCTAATCAAGTACACACATCTGATCGCGGCGAGGAATGCTGGAACGCTCTCTTTTTCCATAGGCTTAGTGCCGGCTAGCTTATTCTTCGTCCTGGGATGCAGTTTGCTCGTAGGTATTGGTGAGATCAAAAAATTCAACAAAATTCAGATCGCCGCCTATGGGCTGTTGGCCTTGTGCGTTGGGGTCGCAGCGGCATTTCATTTCGGAGTTTTCGGATTCCTTGCATGCACGCTGGTCGGCTGGCTGGTCACGGCGGCCCTTCTGGCGATGTCCTTGCACGTGCCACAGGGAAGCGTGTGGTTCGATCCCAGGACGTTTGTCAAAGGCTGGCGTTACTCGGCGAAAGCGTATACAGCGGCTTTGCTCGGGCTCATGGTTTTAAGGAGTAACGTCTTCCTCCTTAAGTTCTTGTGTGGCTCGCGGGAAGTGGGGTATTACTCAATTGCGGCACAAATGGCGGATGCCTTAGGTGTGCTGCCGGTCGCCGTTGGAACAGTGCTATTCCCGCGCCTCGTCACTGATGCTGACACTGCGTGGGAGATCACGAAGCGCACTGCAATCATAGTTGCCAGCATTATGTTAACGCTGTGCGTCGCCTCGCTGTTTCTGGCAGGGCCGTTCATTCGTATTACGTATGGAACTGCATTTCTTCCCGCCACACCCGTGGTCCTATACATGCTGCCGGGCGCAATGTTGTTCAGCATCATCAGCATAGTCTCTCAGTTTTTATCCGCTCAGGGATTCCCACGAGCGCAGGTCCTGATCTGGTTCGTGAGTTTTGTTCTGAATGTGGTCATAAGTGGATTCTTCATTTCCAGAGCATCTATTGTTGGCGCAGCGATCGGTATGTCAGCCACCTATGGCGTTACGTTCGTCCTTATTATTTGCCTCGCGTTTAAAGTCAAACACAACGCTTCGCGCGCAAGATACGCCTTAGCATGAACATAGCTTTAAGCGTTTATCCGCTCTCAAGTCGGTACAAGACTACCGTGGGCCGCAGGTTTGCCGATGTTGATTATGTAACTCTAGTGGAATTGCGGCAACAGAAGCTTGGAGACCTATGGCACAGTCTGAGAGCAATCAGAGCAGAAAAGATTATCATTCCCATCGAAGATGCACAGTCGATCGCGCATCTGCCTATCCTGAAATGCGTTGCGGCGGCATCAAGCGGCAAAACGATAGAGGTGCTTCACGATCCCGAAACCCAAGGACAGGAACTTACGCGACGCGAAGCCGTCCTTTCAATGCTCGCGGTTGTTTTGGAAACAGTTCGGGCACTGAAGTGTTTAGCAGGTTGCTCGGCGGAATTGAAGCGCCTCATGCGAGAGGAACTGATTCAGACAGCTCCCAAGGAAACCCGGAGAGTGCTCTATATCAACCCTAACTTGTGGTTTGGGGTGAAAGCTGGCGGATCCGTAGGACATATCGCCGGCGTTGGGAACGGACTGGTGCAAGAAGGCTTTCAAGTGGATTATTTGGCAGCCAGCTCTAATCGTCTGCTAGACAACAACGTCGACTATGTGGCGCTGAGTCCGCTTGAGACATTTGCATTCCCCTATGAACTGAATCGGTTTCGTTTCCATCGATATGTAACATCGACGGCCGATCAGTTGATGCGCGGCGACCGACACGCATTTATCTACCAACGACATACATTGGGCAACTACTCCGGAGCACTCCTCTCACGCGCGTATAAGATACCTCTTATCCTTGAGTACAACTCATCAGAAGTATGGGTTGCTCAACACTGGGGAGAGGCGCTGCATTTTCAGAAGGCCTTTGGCGATGCTGAAAACGTCTGCTTAAAGCACGCTCATCTTGTCGTGACCGTTTCGACTGTCCTACAGAAGGAGTTAATAGATCGTGGAGTTCCTAGCGAGAGAATCGTCTGCTATCCGAACTGCGTCGATCCGCGAATTCACGATCCAAATCGCATCACACCCGAGCAGGTTCGGAGCATCAGGGCAGAATATAACATTCCTGAAGATGCAGTTGTGGTCGGGTTTGTAGGCACATTTGGGCAGTGGCATGGGGTAGAGGTGTTGGCACGATCTATAGAAGAGTTGGTGGAAACGCACCGAGAATTCCTTGTTGCGCGGCGAGTCAGATTCCTTCTTGTCGGTGATGGGCCAAAAATGAAAGACGTTCGCAGGCTTATAGATGGCGACACTTGCCGAAGGTTTGCGACCTTAACCGGTTTGATACCGCAGGAGGAAGCGACGGCATACCTCGCCGCATGTGATGTCCTCGTATCACCACACATCGCTAATGATGACGGTACTCGGTTTTTCGGCTCGCCTACGAAGCTCTTCGAATACATGGCCATGGGCAAAGCAATCATCGCATCTAGGCTCGATCAGATCGGTGACGTGTTGGCGAATAGCCTTACGGCTGCGCATCTTCCGATTGGTGAGCCGGCTGGCTCAGAATCCGAGCTGGCCGTGCTTTCTGCCCCTGGAAATGTGCGGGAGTTGATTCGAAGTCTCTTGTTCTTGACTGATAAACCTGCGTGGCGTGCCATTTTAGGTAAGAATGCCAGAAAAGAAGCGCGCAGCAAGTACACCTGGGACAAGCATACTTCCATGATTCTCTCTCGGTTGACAGACATGAAGCTAATGAGGGGATGATCATAGTGCCATTAGTCTTCGTCCTCATGTCATGTGTCGTCCTAGCGGTTGCTTTCAGGTACGCCTCGACCGGTCTGAGGTTGCCTTTGGGGATCTATTGCGGGGCATACTTATTGACAACCGTTATCGGTGCAACAATAATCGCACTGCCCGGCGGGAGAGAATTGTGGATTGAGTACAATGGTGGCGCCGATACCGCGGTGCTGCAATCGTTTACGAACGCCCGGTACTGGTTCCTTCTCTACTCTCCATTATTAGTTCCCCCGTTTGTAGCAATGACTGCGGAGCGCATTCGATTGCTCCCAAGCGCCCGCACTGCCAACCGCCGCCCGCCAGAAATAACTTTACTTGCATTCGCAATCGTTTTTGCACTGTTCGCAGGCTACTGTTTTTTTACACTGTCAATCAATGGCTACCTCGGTGATGCAGTCGGAATCTTGCGACTGGAAGGAGATTACGTTTCCGTCATTCAACTGCGTGCTGATATCTTCTCAGATTTAGGGCGAACATTCTTTGGCCTGCTGTATGTCGGGCTTCCAATCCTGTCTCACGTCGCATTCTATCAAGCGCTTAAACTGCGGGAATACAAATGGCGATTCGCGTTTGTCTTCTCAGTGTTCACCATTTGCATCCTGGTGCTCTTAACGGCCCAAAAGGGTCCGCTCATCCTCTACTTTCTAAGTTTGACCATCGGCTATTCGGTTATTCGGCGGGTGAGAATATGGGCCATAACTGGGGCCGCGCTAATCTGCCTCGCTACGCTAAATGCATTTCAAATCCTTGTTGTTGGTGACTGGAGCATGCTTCAGAGCGCCTTTCTCGTCATCTTCCGCATGGCAAATGCATTTCCGTACTACTGTAGTCTGTTTCCGGAGGTTCTGCATTTCACAGGAATTGATGTAGGCCTGGATTTAGTCGGTTTGGTTCCGAAACCAAATGAGAATGAGGTAGTTTTCGACTATATGTATCCTGACGTCCACTGGGTGCAAGGCGCGGCACCCGCGCCGGCCCACCTGGCTGCTTATGCCCAGGGTGGCATGCCTTTTGCTGTTGCGACACTATTGCTCATTGGCATAGCCGTCGCGGTGGTGGCAAGTGCTGGGCGAAGGCTCGAAAGAGCATTGTCATACGGTGCCTACATTGGCGGCTTGTTGTTCCTCTATTATTTGACACAGATCACGGTACGGGGTGCGTTGATCACGAACTATGGATTGGCCTGGGCTGCTGTTGTTCTACTCGCACTAAGGAGTTGCTCAAGTACATTTCGCCGGGCTGCCGCTGAGGATAGCTCAATCGAAGCAGCTTTCACTCTGCAATGAACAAACCTCATTTTCGGTGAGAATATGACTGTTGAACTCGCAAGGAGAATTATACTTAGCAGCCAAAAGTTTCCACTGTTCGCAGCCCGGGGAGCATACAGTTCCGTACGCTCCGATTCGGACGCGGAGAAAGCTGACTTTGAATATCGGGATTACGACAACTTCCTGGATAATATTCCATTTGATTTTCGCGCGTTTATCTCTGGCAAAACAGTACTCGACTATGGCAGCGGTTACGGAGGAAGAACCGTATGGATATCCGAGTATGCAGAACAGGCGATCGGCATTGAAGTGATGCATCGACGGGTTGCGGCGGGAGAGCAATTTGCAAGGCAGCACGACAGGCATAACTGCCGATTCGTTCTTGGCGACCAACAGTGTATCGATCTTCCGGACGGCTCGGTAGATATCGTCACATCATTTGACGTAATCGAACACGTCTACGATCCAGAGGTCACGATGCGCGAGATTTTTCGAGTGGTTAAGCCAGGGGGGGTAGCGGTCATCATTTTTACCCCGTACTACGGTGCCTTCGCACACCACCTCAATTACGTAACGCTCTTTCCTGCTCTGCATTGGCTCTTTTCTCCGCGCACCCTTATGTCGGCAATATCACAACTCTCTATGGCAGAACTACGAGGCATGCAAATGCCTCCAGATGTAGCAACAAATGCGACGCCTAGGCTTTCATTTAACGGCAAGAGAGTGGTTCTGCCTTCCTTAAACGGAGTCACGAAGCGAGGGTTCTTGTCGATCGTCAAGAGCACCGGATTTGACTGTAATTATGAGCGGTCACGGGGCATTCTGGAAAAATGGCGTGTGCTCGGTGGACCCGGGGCTTGGGTAAACCGTGTTCTGTGCTCAATGCCGCTCTTTGGTGAACTGTTTGCTCATAATCTCACCGTAATTCTCTGCAAATCCGCTGCCTGGAACGTTGCCAAACCGGGGCACGCAGCTGGTAATCTCGAAAATGACTGCCGTTTGGAAAACATTGGGAGAAACTGAGATGTCAATTATTGTTCAACGGCGCGAAAGGAGGAAACCTCAGTTTACAATCTTTGGAGTTTCGAAGTCAAAAAGGAAATTCTGGGTTAAAGCTCTAATTTTCTTCAAAGTATCGCAACTAATGCGAGGTCAGTCAATCGAACCTCGAATCGGAGATTTTGCGCAATGAAAACCATTTACAGAGTCTTTCTCTGCATAGTCGGCACATGCTCTACAGGAGTTTGCCAGGTTTCACATCCCTATAATTGTCAATATCCGGCCGCTTTGTACTGGAGCTTTGATAACACACCGAATGCTGTCGCGGCTCAGTCTTCGGATTTTTGCCCAGGATATTCATCTGTGGGCATGTCAGTAGCCCCTCTCACTGGTACCCAGGTTAAATATCGTCAAGGGGGAATGCTCGGACCGGCTCTCATAGTCGACTCAACAACAAATGGATATTATGTGCGCTCATCCACGAGCCCGTACTCTGGGGCATATGCATGGATGGTCCATGTCTGGGTGAATACACTCGGCGTCGAGCCGCAAATAATTCTTTGGAACGAAGGATCGAATACCCAAGGTCAATACATCGCAGGATTCGCTCTAGCGATTTCTAGCGACGGCCATTTGACGGCGTCTGTGGGGAAGGGAAGATTCTGGCAGCTGCATATATCCAGTAAACACAAGATTGGCCCGCTGTCCTGGCATCATGTTGCTCTAGTATGGGACACACAGAACATCAAGCTGTACTTGAACGGCGTGCTGGAGACTTCAGTAGCTTACACTCAGGCTCCTGACTGGGCTCCGGTTCTATCATTGGGAACATGGGCCAATATGCCAACCAGCTATCAACTGAATGGCGCACTTGATGAGGTAAAGCTGGTGAACTTCACACCCGCTCCCTGTCAAGCTACGGACTGTATTTACGAGAACATCCTTAAGCACGAGTTCGGCATCGCATATCGCAATCAGTTCTTACAGGATCTCGCCACGATCTTTGATCCTAATATTCCGCGCGATCCCTTCAATCCATCTTTTCCAAATCTCAATCGATTCAACAGCCCTACTTTTGACGCAACATCAGAAATACGTGCTGCTGTAAATGCCATGTACCCACAGAAGTTTGCCGCGCTTCCTCAAGATCCGATGTCGCCAATGTCTGGCGTTCTGGACTATGTTTATCCCGCACGTGGGGGTCCGATCTCCTTTAATGCTTCCGCGGCGCCACCTCGCTATAGCGCGATGTACGCGAGCGTCAATTGGAATGTGCCAGGAACCACTTCACCGGCTGTGACAAATTGGTGCGGAGGCGCTAGCTTGATGCTGTGGGCGACGTTCCGTGCTTTCGGCTTTGAAACGCGCAGAGAGGACTGGACAGGGGACCACGATTTTCAATACGGCGTCAATTCCCATGCGTTGACCGAGGTATTTATATCCGACTATCAACACTACGTCATGCAAGATGGATTATTCAACATTTCGGGAGTTGTGACGACGAATGGCACTACCACTCCCAACTCCATCATTGACATGTCTCAGTGGATGAGGACTCCGGGTTATTCGCCCTCAGCATTTTCGAACGGCGGCTATAGCCTCAATACCGACCCGCAACCTTGCTGGAACGTATCGTTGACTTCTGCGCCTTGCAACGTGAACTACAAAGGATACTTCGCCATGCCCGTTTTGATCAGCCCTTCTTATGGTCAGTGAGCTGCATCTCAGGACTCACGAACCGCTTTTTGGAGTGACTTTCTCCCCGGATCCCGCATAAAGCCTAGTCGCAAGAAGGGCTAATACCTTACAGTTGCGCCCTGACGAGGGCGTACTAATCTGCGCGGATTGTATAATGTTTTTTCCGCAAATTAAGGAGGATGGGATGCTCAATATTGTTTTCACAACTGTGCTAATGACCCTGTCGGGACTTTCCTTAGCCCAGAATGCTGCCAGCGGAATCGTCAAATGCGATTCTTTCCAAGGCGCTGATGCTGGGGTGAAACTTGCCGCTTGCTTCGCTGCCCTGCCGGCCTCAGACGGGACGGCGGACGCTCGCGGACTGACGGGAGAGCAAAGTATCACGAGCGATGTGTTCGCGGGCGTGACGAAGCCGGGAAAGCTGCTGCTGGGCAAAGGCCAATATGTGTTAACCGGGCGGTTGGCATGTTTCAACGTGCCTTCCAACTGGACCATCGAGGGGGTTGCGGATTACGGGACTGTCTTTGCAGGGAGTGGAAACTGCAAGGCATTCAGCAACCGCACTATTATGACTACGGGATTTAATATTGTCTTTAGTCATTTTAAGGTCGAGGGAAAGAACGCCCTTGGTGAATCGTGTGTTGCGATGCTCAACGGCGCACACGATATCACCGTGCACGGGCTGTGGACGGATAAGTGCGGACAATTTGGAATCTTGATTGGAGATACAGCACAGACGGGTGGTTTCCGAAATATCCAGATTATCAACAATATCGTTACCGACGTGGGAGAACCCACTTCCGAAACAAACATCGGAATTGAAGTGTTTCCAAAGGGGCCGAGTGGATTTCTAGCGCCTGGACTCGTAATACGTCACAACCGCGTGACTGGCAAGGCCGGGATGAAGGTTACTTGTGGGATCAAGATGAATGCCGCTGACCGCTCCATCATTGAGGACAATTCCGTTGATCTCAGGGAAATCCTAGTTACCGACGCGAGTGGCGGCGGGATATGCGTGGTCACTTCAGAGGGTACAATGATTACAAACAATCGCGTGTTAGGGGCGAAAAGTGGGCTTGCGATATCTGGGCAGATTGATCCAAGAAATGGCCTCCGCAACCGCAATGCTACTGTCGAAGGGAACTACCTTAGCGGCCAGACACAAAACGGCATCTATTCAGCAGAAGGTTTTGAAGGCCTGACTATCGCGCGCAATACACTAAAGAGGGAGGAAGGAACGGCCACACGGGGGATTTTTCTGCAAAGACGGTCTGAATCGTATGGAAATGCGAAGATAAGCGACAATGAGATATCTTCTTACGAGGTTGCCCTTGACGTAGATTCCCCAGGTGCGAAACCCAATATCGACCGCAACAAGACCTCAGGTAAGGTAGTCCTTAGGGAGAAGTAGGTGCGGATTTACACCGCCCAGCTGACTACAGTCAAAAGCCGGCAGTCGTTGCACAAGCACGAATCGACTGCGAAATAGCGGGAGTCCATGCTTAACTACCTACAGAGCACATCGTCGACGACTTCAAAAGTGAAACTCTCTTACCAGATGAGAAGCGGACGCATGTTAATCCTCCCTTCGACATTGTAGATGACACCAGGGCTTGACGCCCATGAACAATCTCCGAACTCCTGGCAAAACTTTCGACAATCGCATCGAGCGTCGGTGGAATTACTACCGGCGTATTGCCAGCGCCTATTTTGGATCTGGCACGAGCCAGCTCACGTTCTGGCACGATACTCCGCAGCTGTCCGACAACATTCAGGCGGGCCAATTGGGGGCTTATTACATGCCCTTCACGCAGAAATCTGACTACACCTATCTGGACACGAGCGGCGTTCCATTGCTCGATTACCGCGGCGTGCTCGGTCTGCAGTACAACCCGATTGCGATCGCGCAATACGGATTAGGCAACTTCAACCAGTGGATTACAAACGGTTCAGACGACAGATTTGCGAAATTCCTATGCGTTTCCGACTGGTTGGTGAATCATTTGGAACCGAATGACGCGGGATTTGACGTTTGGATGCACAAGTTTGACTGGGATTATCGCGAGACGTTGCAGGGTCCGTGGTACTCCGCGCTCGCTCAGGGGCAAGGAATTTCCGTCATGGTGAGGGCATTTCATGCGACCAAGATGCACATTTATCTCGATGCAGCCCGGCGCGCCTTTCGTTCATTTCAGGCGGACGTTCGCGATGGCGGCGTGGTTTTTACGGATCAGGATGGCAATACCTGGTTCGAGGAGTACATCGTCGATCCTCCAACGCACATCCTGAATGGCTTTATTTGGGCTTCGTGGGGCCTCTATGACTACGCTCTGCTGACCGCTGACAGCGCTGCTTCTGAGCTTTTTGCTCGTGCTGTTGCAACATTAGACCGTGTTTTAGAGCGTTTTGACACAGGTTTCTGGTCCTTATATGAGCTCTCCGGGACGCTTTTGCCCATGCTGGCGAGCTCGTTTTACCACAGTTTGCATATCACGCAGCTCCAGGTGATGCACCGGCTAACCGGTTTGCTGGTGTTTCGCAAGTACGCGGAGCGGTGGGACGCATACCGAAACAGCCCCTGGAGACGACGAACTGCGCTCGTAGGCAAAGCAGCGTTCAAGCTTTGCCACTACTGAGCGCGCGCTACCTGGCCTGGACAAAATGAAAGTTCTATACGTTTCACAATACTACGCACCGGAGATGGGCGCGCCCGCGGCGAGGGTTTCGGAGCTTAGCCGGCTATGGTCGGAGAGCGGTCATGATGTCACCGTTCTTACCGGCTTCCCGAACCACCCCACGGGGAGGATTCCCGCGGCTTATCGGCGCAGCTTCCGGCGCGGGTTCATGCACGAAAAGCATGGCCAGGTGATGGTTGAACGCACGTGGCTGGCTCCGTTTCCCAATCGCAAAACCTGGGAGCGAATACTGAACTATGTCTCATTTGCGCTCTCAGCAGCCGTTCGCGGGACGTTGCTTCCTGCTCCGGACGTCGTCATTGCCACCTCTCCTCAGCTACTGGTGGGCGTTGCTGGACTGTTGATTTCGGCAGCGAAGCGCGTTCCATTTGTTTTCGAGGTGCGTGATCTTTGGCCGGAATCCCTGTATGCGGTAGGCATTGGCTCGCGAAATTCGTGGACGCAGCGCGTTCTGATGCGCGTTGCGAAGCTGCTGTACGAGCGATGCGATCACATCGTGACGGTGACCCCGGCGATGCGCCAGTACCTGATTGAAGAGTGGCGGATCACTCCTGAGAAGATTTCGGTAATCGAAAATGGCGTCGCTGTCGAGCTCTTTTGTCCGAAATCCGATGGCAAATCAGTTCGGGAAGAGCTCGGATTGCAGGACAAATTCGTCATTTCCTGGATTGGAACGATCGGAAATGCTCACAATCTTGCAACCGTAGTCGATGCGGCAAAGACTTTGAATGCGAAGTACCTGAATATCGTTTTCCTGGTGGTTGGTGAAGGCGCCGAGAAAGAATGCGTGCAAAACCTTGTCGAGCAATCTGGTTTAACAAACATCAAAATAATCAGCCAGCAGCCGCGAGCTAGAGTGCCGGACATCATCTGCGCTTCCGATGTCTGCCTTGTGCTCCTGAGGAAAACAGAGGTTTTCAAGACTGTGATCCCCACCAAACTGCTGGAGTTCATGTCCTGCGGGCGACCGGTTGTGCTCGGCGTCGAGGGTCAGGCCCAAGCGATTGTTGAGAAAGCAGATTCGGGCATATGCATTCGCCCGGAGAACGCAGGCGATCTCGTCGCCGCTATCGAGATCCTGCGACACGATCAGCAGCTACGAAAGCGCTTGGGTGAAAATGGTCGTAGATATATCGTTGAAAACCTCTCGCGAGAGCAGACAGCTCGCGATTATGAATCGGTATTGCATGATTTGATTCAAGAAAGCGGATCAGATGGCGTATTGGCGGCGGTCGAATAAGAATCTGCCCGGAGAATGGATAGGGCCGAGTTCATGCGGAATGGCCAGACAGCGCCTTCAACTTCTATAACGACATAAGACAACCCGCCAAAAATGCAACTTCGAACTGACTCATGGCCGTGTGCTTGCCGCATCGGATCTACGTTCTAGGCTAGCACCCGAAGGGCGTTTAAACTTATATGAAAATCCTGCACGTTGTTGGGACTCGACCCAATTTTATGAAAGCAGCTCCCGTCTATCGAGAACTGCGCCGGTATCCCCGCGTTCACCAAGTTCTGGTTCATACTGGCCAACATTATGACGTCAACATGTCAGACATCTTCTTCCAACAATTGCGAATTCCTGCACCTGATGTGAACTTGCGAGTCGGATCTGGGAGTCACGCCCAACAAACCGCGGAGATTATGTCTCGGTTTGAGCCAGTCGTAATGCAGCAGAAGCCCGATTACGTACTGGTTTACGGAGATGTAAATTCAACTGTGGCGACAGCCTTAGTGTGCTCAAAACTTGGCATAAAAGTGGCACACGTTGAGGCTGGTCTGCGATCCTTTGATCGAGCAATGCCGGAGGAGATCAATCGCCTCCTGACTGATCAACTCTCGGATTTGCTGTTTACGCCATCTGAAGACGGAAATCGCAACCTGGAACGTGAAGGTGTTTCCACGAAAAAGGTTCATCTTGTCGGCAACGTGATGGTCGACACTCTAATTGAAATGCTCCCAGAGGCTGACAACCATATTCTTCCCAATCTCCCACTAAGGTTTGCTCTAGTCACCTTGCACAGGCCGGCAAATGTCGACAACATAGCTTGGCTAAAGGAGATGCTGTCTACTCTACACGCTATCAGTTCGGAGATGGCTGTTCTGTTTCCAGTGCATCCTCGCACACGTCAACGCATGTCAGAAGTCGTCCTATTGGCTGAGAACAAAAACCGACTGAGGCTGCTTGAGCCGTTGCCGTACATTTCGTTTTTAGCGCTCCAGAAGAGGGCTGAGGTCGTCATCACAGATTCCGGAGGCATTCAAGAGGAGACCACGTATCTCGGAACGCCTTGCCTTACTGTCCGTGACAATACGGAGCGACCGATAACTGTTGATATGGGTACGAACATTCTTGTGGGTACTGACACCCAGCGGCTGAAGCGGGAGATCGAACGGATAGTATCTGGCGAGAAAAAGAAAGGCTTCATTCCGCCGCTCTGGGATGGCAACACCTCAAAACGGATAGCCGAGATCCTCATCTCAGCGCCGACCGAGGATCATCACCGGCCTAGTTTATCGGCTTCCGCCAAAGTTGCCGTCGTGTGATCGAACAGATATTCAACAGCCTTTCAGGGAGGACGCCCAGGATTCGGGCATTGCGCAGGCAGGTTAAGGCCAAAAGAGGCTGAATGCAGCTATGCGGTATCACGGTCCTGCTACTCTGACCGCCTCGTGTCACCTGTTCCGAAAGTGACTTCTCTTATTCCCACGTGACGGTTCTTCTTAGGGCGGAATTAAGGTTGCTACTTCGAGATTTGTCGCTTCACGATACGCCAAAAACCGCTCCAAAAAAGTAACTTAAAGCACTTATGTTGACTCTCTCTCACGGAAGCTTCGGTGTAGGTCCTTATCTTGGCGCGTTTTTGCTTGCGGTTGTGTCCTCTGTTGCGAGCACCCGAGTGGTTCGTGGCGTAGCTATCCGGCGTGGATGGGTGTCCCAGCCGTCGCTTTCGCGCCATGTGCATTGCAATCCTGTGCCACGGATTGGCGGCGTGGCAATCTACGTTAGTTCGTGGCTGGCAGCCGTAGTTATCCTTCTGGACCTCTCAATCACTGCCCCCGATGCCGCTAGAACTTTCGCCCGGACCTTATTAGCGATCGTTACGCCGGCAACTTTGATCTTTGGCGTCGGACTGCTGGATGACTTCCGCAACCTGCGGGCCAGGACCAAGCTCGGGACCCAGATTATTGCTGCTGTTTTGTTGTACTGCGCCGGCCTGCGCGTCACCTATCTGGGCGCGATCTTTGGGACCAGTGCTCTAAGACAAGTCCTAGTGCTGCTGCTAACCGTGGCATGGGTGGTGGCTATAACAAATGCGTTTAATTTGATAGATGGTCTAGATGGACTGGCAGCAGGCTCAGCCTTCTTTTCTACATTGGTGGTATTTGTAGTTTCCATCTTGCAGCACAATCCGCTGGTCGCGATTCTGGCAGCGGCGCTTGCGGGCAGCATTCTGGGATTTCTGCTCTACAACTTCAATCCAGCTAGCATTTTCCTCGGCGACTCCGGAAGCATGTTCATCGGATTCATACTTAGCGGACTGGCATTGGCTGGCTCGCAGAAGGCGCCGACGATGATTGCAGTGGCCATCCCCGTGATTTCTTTCGGCCTGCCTATACTCGATGTGGTGCTTGCGGTTGTGCGCCGATTCCTGAGTGGCAAACCTCTCTTCAGCGGCGATAAGGAACACATCCACCACAAACTGCTGAAACGCGGCCTATCGCAGCGTGACGCTGTGTTAGTTCTCTACGCCGTCACCGCGGGATTCGCGCTCTTGAGTCTTGTGTTGCTTCACGGCGTAGCAATGCTCGCCCTGGTACTGACCGTGATAGGCATTGGCGTCTGGTTAGGGGTCCAGCAGCTTCGTTATGCGGAGTTTTTGGAATTGCACTCCTTGGTCCAGCGGACGCGACAGCGAAAACAGTTCGTTGCCAACGACCTCGAAATCCGGCATGCTGCCGAATCGCTGAACTCCTGCACGGATTTTGCCATGATCTGCCGAGTCCTGGAGAAGAGTCTTCAGCCCGTCGGATTCGACGGATTCCAATTCAAGTATCCTCCGGTAGAAAGTTTTTCTGAGTCATCCTTCGCGCCGATGCGACGCGCGCCCGGCGGCGGACTGCAACATAGCTGGGACGGCGAGGCCGTCTCGGACGCCGCCTGGGGTCTTCGGTTAGAGCTGATCACAAGTTCCGGTCACAGGTTAGGCTTTTTGTTTCTATTTCGGACGCACATCGAAAACCCGCTCCTGTTGGACGTGAACCTGCTGAGTTACGAATTTCGAATGGCGCTCTCAAGCGCCGTCCAGCGGGCTATGAATAGAATCCCGACGGCCGCTAGTTCCAAAGTGCGCGAAAAGTTCGCCGTCACTGTAAGGGCCGCGTCAGCGTCGTCTTTAGATTAGAGTTGACTATCTTTTTCTAAGCCAACTGCACCGCCAATTTGCCCTTCCAAACGCGGGAGTAGCGAACGATTGATTCGGCTCTTGCCTCTTGTTACAGAACAAAAAATTAGCGGTCCTCGCTGCGAATCAGGCGGATCAGCCTAGTGACAGCAATCCGGAGCGTCTATAAAAGGTATCTAGAGACGACCATGGTGCACCCTTCGATGGCAAATAACGCAAAGCGTAATCAAGTTGTGCATCACATCGCCCCCGAGCTGGCTCCTGCGTTTCATATGATGAACTTGTAAGTGCCTCATGGAACCGCACTCTTGACAGCGCCAACCATCCCTCTCCAACACTCGCTTTCGAAGGAGGAGGTAATCTTCGGAATCTAATCTGAGCCGTGGCCGTTTACGGCGTGGACATATCGGGTTCTCTGAATTCTGCATAATCAATTCTATGATTGAATGTCTCCAAGGTTAGCACCCGCCAAGAAATCGGCGCAGATCATCTCCAGGCAGTAACCCCTTGACCTGTCTGACCCGAGCATCAACGCGGCAGTTTCGAGCGCCTGTTCGATCACCGGCAGTTGGCTCTTGTACACCTTGAAGTAAAGGATCTCGTGTGGCTCGGTCTCCTGCCCGGTCAAGTGCCGTTCGACCTCTCGTTGGAATTCTTCCCTTGGCATCGCGCCCGCCTTGTGCACCCAGGGTGCACAATCGAACTTCTGCCCTTCCCTCCGGGCCACCTTCACCAACTCCCTCGCTTTAGTCCACCCCATCAGTTTGAGTTCCGGTTTCGAGATCCGCGGCAAGTGCTCGTGAATCGCCATCAGGTAGTAAGCCTTCCGGCGAGAATCGCGAAAGCGCTTCTCCAGAAATTCCTCGAACGACCTCAAGTTCTCTAATCTCCAGTACTGCCCTGCCCGAACTTCGCAGAGGAACTGTCCCAGCTCCACAAATCGCACGTCTCGCTCCTGTTCCTTCCTTTTCTCCCAGTTCAAGATCTCATCGATCTTTCCGAGAACGAACACCGCCCGTCGTCGGTTGAGTTCCGGTGCCACGGCAGGCTGACCGTTAATCCACAAGCTCGTCAAGCCAATCAAGTTCGCTCGCTCCTACTTTGCGCACGAGATTCGTGTCGATTAACGGCTGATTGTTCAGACAAAGCCCCAGATGTGGGCAGCTCACGCACCCGTTTTGGGGAAAGCGGATACCACTGTGCGGAACAAACTGAACCGCTTCGATCTGCCCGATCGTTGTCTCCACGAGGCGCCCGAACTCCTGACGCTGCTCTTCCGAGATCGACGCTCTCAAATATTGAATTTCGGGAGCATGCTTCCGGACGAAGACGACCAGGGCTACTTCCGGAATCCCACTGATCCAGGAATAACAGATGAGTTGCGGGTCAAGCGAAAGCAATCCCTCGGGCTCCACCGAATAGCGGCTCGTTGTTGTCTTCCAGTCGATCAGGCAGTGTTGGCCATCGACCTCTCCGAGGGCATCAAGGTAAGAAACGAATTCGCTTCCTCCCGGCAGTGTCCGAAGCATTTTGATTTGTAGTTTCTTCTTCGGACCGCGAATCCGAATGCGATTATCCCGCGCAAATATTTCAAGTAAGTGAACACCCTGGTGGAAGAGGCGATCCCAGGACTCGCCTTTGCGGAATTCAAAAGGAGCATCGCGGTATGCTTCCCATTCCTTGAAAAGCACAGCAGCACTGTCCTCTTCACAAAAGTAGGCACCCAGCGCCTTTTCAAAGCAGCGACCGAAGACCATCGCTGCCCGGGTCTCTTTTTCTCGCCACCCATCCAAATAACGGTAGCGGTAGCTGCGGGGGCATCGCAGGTACTGGCTAATCTGCGTGTAGCTATAGACCATCACTGCCTCCCCTTCCATCGCTGTGGGCCAGTGATGTGCAATCGAGTGCCTCCCAGTCTGCCTCGGGGGCGAACGCATCAAGGTTTTGGTATGAGCGTCCGTTCAGAGATACATAAGAGGTCCGGATGACCCCACGAAGTTTGCAGAGCGCTTTTTCATCGACTTGGTCATCCTTGAGGAGCTGCGAGTCGTAGCCAAAATCTCGAAGAAACCAGTTGAGTTTCCAGAGAGCTCTTTCGGTGCAGTACAACCGCCCGGAAAAGAGCCGGGTTTCAAAAGCTTTGGGTTCCAAAACCACAAATTGGATCTCTACGAAGGGTTTCTGCGGATGCCATCGGTAGTGAGCCCGATCCACGCGAACAAGAAATAATCCTTCAAGCTTGTTTTCGACTCCACGTTGGTTCAAATAAAGACCAGGGATATGTCGCTTCATAGTTTTACCTCCACGGGCTGAGCATAGGAATTGAGTTTGCAGACCAGGCCATCCCTGTTTTCCTTTGCGGATGTCGTTAGATGAGAGATAAATGACTCGACCAAGTCTCGGCTAGCCTCTTTGATGGACTCGGTGCCGCAGAAATCGGCTGCGTACGCCTTGACCAGCGCGGGATCGAGGTTGTATTGGCGGATGAGGACACACAGCCGGTCTCGCAGCCTGGGTTGCCCGTTGCTCGAACCATTCGGGTTAGGCGGCTTTATGGACGGCTTCTGTTCCCCGGAGAGACCGGGAGAGTCGGTAAGCCACCCCAACTCTTCAACAGAACACAGCCCGATTCCGTAGGCCTTGCGCAAGGCACGATTGACAGCACGGGTTTCGGCAACGCGCATCTCAGCGCCGCGGACTAATGGGGAAACGTTTGAGGGATCCGCGTCACCATAACCGACGAATCCCTTCGAAGAGGGGCTCTTGAAGACAGTTGCCTTGAAGACCCAGCGACCGGTTCGGACATCAGAAAGGCGTTCTTGTAGGATTGTGTTGATTCCTCGACAGCCTTTCCGGGAGGCCAGTTGAAGGAGGCCTGAGTGCGTCACGTACCATCTACTCTCCAAGAATTGGAGGTCTCCTCCTGCCACTGAAAGTGAATATCTAACGGTCAGATCTCTAAGCGTGCGGAGTGCAATTCTCGACGGTTCACCCCACAATTGACGCGCGAGAATTGCGTTGGCACGGAAGGTTACACTTTTTCTTTTCATGGTTTTTCCTTTCGATAGTTCTCTGAAGGGTTGACCCCCACAACTGGACAGCGTCCGAGGCCAATTTCTTTCGTTGCCTTCTGCTCCCTAGCGGAGGTAAAAGAGATAGTGGGAAGAACTTGGGTCTTCTGAAACGAGACGATTTGTCTAAGCTGCATGCAACTATTTTAGCTGTGTACAACTGAGATGTCAAGGAAACTCTTGCGGCGTAAAGGCGACTCCATCGATTGGCTCGCGGTTGGAAGAAGGGTCAGGCAACTACGCGGATTTGATATGACGCAGGCGGATTTCGCGCGTCGGATTGGGGTTAGCCAGAGTTACCTGTCAGCAGTCGAGCTCGGACGAAACGAAGCTGGGGCAGAGGTTCTGCTCTCGATCAGTCGTGAGTTTGGGAAGTCAATTGAGTGGCTGCTTACGGGTAAAGAATAGACGCCCGCTCGTTATGCGGGTGCATCATCTGCAGCTGATTCCCTGGAGGGCGCAGGCTCGGTAAGTTGAGTTTCAAGAAAGCTTCCTGCCTGGACTCCTCTGGACCTCCCAGAAACAGAGGGTCCTCCCGACTCCGGCTTGTTACATTCGCGAACTCGCGTCGCGCCGATTCCTGCGAAATCTTGACTGTTCCGACTAGGACCGCACACTGCAGAAGAACCGTTTGTGGGCAATGCAGCTGTGTACGGACTGGCATGTCGTCATGTTGACAAAACCGTGGAAGTGAAATAACCTTGATTTGCTAATTCAGTTTTGTAATTGCTGTCTACGGACAGCCGGTCAGACTAGGACGCCGCTTCGTTGTTAACCAAGCGGCGTCTTTTTTTTGTTCGGAGGAGATCAACAATGCACAACAAGAAACACAAGTCACGTCAGCCGTCTCGCACAGAAGCCGTTCCGACCGACCTTCTGAATAATTCAACGCCGCGATCGTCAACCGGCGACCCGACGAGGCAAGGGCCGAAAAGGACCGTCGAAGTGGATTTTGCGGAACTGGAGGACGGAACGCTTCTGGAAATGATCGAGGATCCGCACGACGCAACGAAATCCATTTTCGCGACTTGGAAGAATGGCCAGGTCGAGTATCTGGAAAAACTGGAGCGCGGCAATCAAGTGTTCGTTCCAATTCCCAAGAACGCCGAGCTCATCCGCTACGTGAGATTTGCCAATGGCGCCGAGCCCTACGAGTCTCTTCGAACACTGCTCGGAGACATTCTACTCGCCCTCCATCTCACTCTAGACCTTTCATGGGAGCAAGAAGCACTGCTCGGTCATTTTGTTTTTAGCGCCTCGATTATCGAAAAACTTCCCGTCGCGCCCTATGTGGCAATTGTCGGCCCTCCAGGAACCGGAAAGTCGGTGGCATTGCGGATTTTGAATTTATTATGTCGCAGGAGTCTAGTGACTGCCGACATTAGCGCTGCCGCTTTTTATGAACTGTGTGATCGGCTGACCACGACGCTCTTGATCGATGAAACCGCAACTGTCGGCAATCGGCGCGAAATCCTCCATCTTCTGCGAGTTGGCTCGACGCAAGGCGTCGTTGCAGTCCGCAAGGGCAAAACGTACAGATCCTACGGGGCACGCGTGGTTTCATGGATAGAGCTGCCGGACGACGCAGCCCTCAACAGCCGATGTCTTATCATCCCGATGAAAAGCTCCGAGCGCACAGATCTTCTGGCGCCGACCGATCCGCGAATCTTGAACTTGACGGCGAAAATCCAGCGTCAACTTGTGCAATTCAGGCTCATGAATTTCAAGACACTTGCGCTCCGCCAGGGATTGGGCGAAGAAGAGTTGCAGTCTCGGACCAGGGACATTTTCCGGGCCTTAGTATTGCCGTTCGCTGAGGATAAAGTGGTTTGTGATGGATTACTTGGCGCTCTTAGGCAGCAAGAAAATCTTCGAAATCTACTTTCTGTTGAACAATCTGCTGTTCTGGAATGCCTTTACGAAGCGATCCACTCTTCTCCAGAAGCCAATAGCGTCTCGACTATGGCGTTGACAGAAAGCGTCAATGCAAATCTTCGTTGGAAGGGTGAATCCAGAAACTTATTAGAGAGGAAGGTGGGTGACATCTTGACCTCTTTGCATCTCACGAAGCGGACGCGAAAGAATTATGGATGGGTGCTGTGGTTCAACCGGGAGACTCGCGAAGAAATCCACTCGCTGGCCCGCATGCACGGTGTTAATGTCGGACTCTCGCTTGAGATGTCTGCAAGATGTGAGCAGTGTCGGGCCATAAATCAACCTTCTAAAGGCGACTCAAAGACAAAACCCATTGCGAAGAGCGAGCGCGTTGAGGCGAACGACCCGCGTGAACGTCGTGAACATCGTGAACGTGTAAGACGCCGTATCAGACCGAAGCTCGCCCGGACAGCGAGCTCAAGGCGACGGCAGAAGAGGAAGATTACCCACCTCTAGTTGAATCCTGAAAAAAAAGTAGAAGCGGCTCTAAAAGGGAAAATTGCAAAACGAACTCATTTAAGTCACTCAAACTGAAAGTGTTAGTCACACGACGTGCGATTCACTTGGCTTCCGCCATCATCTTCCTGAGGCATTTATGAGATGGGCTATCCATTGAGTCTGAATGAAGCCGCATGAACATCGGGCTGACCCTACGCCATGCATAGTGCGCTGGAGCACTGCCGAGGAGATCAAACCTGGCCGAGGAATTCGCCGAGCAGCATGTGGAAATGATGAACGCCGTTCTTGCGCTTGACGGAGAAGCGTCCGCGATCACAGGTGGAGGAAGCACATGCCGCGCTTGCACCTTCACGCAAAGGCCGGTTAAGTTCTAGAACTTGCGCGTTTCCCGCCGCGACCAGCGTTCGATCACGATTTTCGACTCCGTATAAAACTCGACGGCGTCGCGGCCCTGTCCGTGGAGGATGCCGAAGAAACTATCCTTCCAGCCGCTGAACGGGAAGTAAGCCATCGGAGCGGCGACACCGATGTTGATGCCGATATTGCCCGCGGGCGCTTCGTAGCGGAACTGGCGCGCAGCGGCGCCGCTGGTGGTAAAGAGCGAGGCCTGATTGCCGTAGGGACTGCGGCGAATAAATTCCATCGCTTCGTCGATGGAATTCGCGTGAATCAGGCTGAGGACAGGGCCAAAGATTTCGGTGTGCGCAAGCTGGCTCGACGAGGGCAGGCCGTCAAGAATCGTCGGCGCGACGAAATTTCCTGCTTCGTACCCCGAGACCTTTGCATTGCGGCCATCGACGATGGCTTTTGCACCTTCGCTGACTCCTGCGCCAATCAAGGATTCGACGCGCTGCTTACTCTCACGCGTAATGACGGGCCCCATCTGCACGCCGGAATCAAGCCCATTGCCGACGCGAATGGAAGAAGCCGCGCTGGCGATGGCGTCACGAAAAGTTTTCTGGGCTTCTCCAATGGTAACGGCCACGGAGACAGCGAGACAGCGTTGTCCAGCGCAACCGAACGCACTGTCGCTTATGATTTGCTTGGCGAGATCCATGTCCGCGTCCGGCAGAACAATGACATGGTTTTTGGCGCCGCCCTGACATTGCATGCGCTTGCCGCTTGCTGCGGAGCGCGTATAAACGTGCTTGGCCACCGGTGTTGAACCGACAAAGCTGATGGCGCGTACTTGGGGGTGATCGCACAGCGCGTCAACCACCGCGCGGCCGCCATTGACGAGATTCACGACGCCTTTGGGCAAGCCCGTCTTTTCGATCAGCTCGAGGGCGCGATGCATCGTCAGGGGTACGCGCTCGGAAGGCTTCAGAACAATCGTATTCCCGCAGGCAATCGCGTAGGGAAGAAACCAGAACTGAATCATCGCGGGAAAATTGAATGGCGTAATGGCGGCGACAACGCCGAGCGGCTGACGGATCAACATTTCGTCGACGCCGGGCGTAACGTCTTCGAGATTGTAGCCCTGCATCATCATAGGGATGCCGCAGGCAACCTCGACGTTTTCGATGCCGCGGCGAAGTTCGGCTTTGGATTCAGCGAATGTCTTTCCGTTTTCAAGGGTGATTAGGCGCGCCAGCTCTTCGATGTGCTCTTCGAGAAGATTTTTCAGTTTGAAGAGGTATTGCACACGTTCGCCGGGAGGAGTGCGGCGCCAGGCCGGGAAGGCATCCGCGGCGGCTTGAACGGCGGCAGCGGCATCGGTTGTGTTCGAGAGAGGAACGCGCCCGAGAAGTTCGGCGGTGGCGGGATTTTTGACGTCGACGTACTCCGTGGTGGTGGACCGGCGCCAGGCACCATTGACGTAGTTTTGCAGTTCGGGCGCCTGGGTTGTTACAGCACTGCTCATACTCAACTCCTTGGCCTCTGGGAGGAATGGGGGAGATGTCCCGTGGGGCCAGCTCTGTGAAGACTCGGAACGATGTAGTTTAACAGGAAACTGTAAGGATGAGAGGCGAATCGCGGGCGAGGCGAGCCCTGTTGAAGATCAATGATGGCAACGCGAGGACGCGTTGGCGTAATTGGAGTTGGCTGTTCTTGGTATGCAGGACCTGGCGGGAGATCACGGTTGATCTCGGGCCAGTCTTCCAAGCACAAAGCCTTCCGCAGGGAACCTCCTATCTACCTTACTGTCCTTCCCCCCATCTAGCGTCGCCAATGATACGGGCGACCTGTACTTCGCACTAGGAAGGCTGGAACTCTGCCAAATGTGCACTTTGCTCCTGTCGTCGGGGCGCGGCCGCCGGGACGGAAGGGCAAGCCTTATATGGCTTAAAATCAATAACTTATCTTAGAAATAAGGGGCGAATTGGCGGGGTACAGCGATCGTAGTACTAGGACATATGTTCTCCCACTGACCTGTACGAGCACCAACTGATGTCCTATCCTAATCTAGGAAACCTGGCCTACGCTAAATTGGCACTCCTGCTCCATAGCATCTAACACTTGCCAACCGTAAACTTGGCCTGCGCTTGAGTTCACTGTTCTTTGTCCCTGGGACAAATTCCCGGAGTTCTAAGGAGAAATCAGAGCAATGCGTAACCGGCAAAAAGGCTTCTCACTCATCGAGCTCTTGATCGTCGTGGCGATCATCTTGATCATCGCGGCGATCGCGATTCCGAACCTCCTCCGCTCGAAAATGGCGGCCAACGAGTCTTCGTCAGTCGGCTCTCTGCGTACCCTCAACACCGCAGAAGTGACCTACTTCACGGCCTACCCCAATACGGGGTACTCGGCTGACATCCTGTCTTTGGGTGGTGATCCGGCGACGTGTGCCACCACGGCAACGACCGGAGCCGCTTGCCTCATTGACAACGTACTGGCGCTGGCTAGTGCGGCAGGTACGGCGAAGAGCGGTTATTGGTTTACCTACGCCGTCACCGCTGCAGCAGGTGGTATCAATGTGACGTACACACTCACCGCTCAACCCGCGAACGCCGGGACAACGGGCCAGCGCGCCTTCTTCACCGACCAGACGGGCGTGATCCGCTACGGTCTGACCGGCGCGGCCGATGCGACCAGTTCTGCCATTCAGTAAGAGCCCAACTACTTGTTTACCCGAGAGGGGAAGTTGCCATACTTCCCCTCTTTCTTGCAATCTCCCGCCGCTCTTCCTGCACTTTGTCACACACGCAACCCGATACCCAGTAACCGAGCTGTAAGCACGTGGAAGCGGAATTCTATCTCGCGCTCGGCACTGCGGGCTGCGAACTTGGGGCCTCGAAGATCTCAGATAGGACGCGGCCCTTCATCTGAGTCGGCTGGGGGATCCCATAGAGGTTCAGGATGGTCGGCGCAATGTCGAAGACGCTGACGGTAAACCCCATCAGTCGCACGTCTCTCTTGATGTTTGGACCTATCGCAATGAAAATTCCGGGCACATCATCGCCATCCTCGAAGTCGTGTTTGGCAATGATGGGAGTATCGCCGCCGTGATCGTGAGCTGAGCGGTACAGGCGCCGACCCTCTTCAAATTCCCGCAGCGGCTTGATTCCGTGGTCGGAAATGATGAACAGGTAGGTATTTCTGTCAACATACTGCAGGATCTTTCCGAGCACTTGGTCAAACGCACGGTACTGGTCAGGGAACGCATCCACACGAACGCTGTTCAGCGTAGGGTCGTAGCCAGCGTTGTAGGGCTGAATGGGATAGAGCCAGTGCCCGACGCGGTCCTCGCAAGATTGAACGAGCATGGTGAAGTCAGTCCGATGGTGGCTCAACAAATAGTCAAACAACTTCGCCTGCTGAGCACGCACTTGCGATACCTGCTGGAGCCAGTGGTCGATGGCTTCTGCTTCTTTGCCTCTCAGTTCCTCTGCGGCCGGCATACGCGAGCAATCAATCCAGAAGTCGCCCACATTCATCTCCAGCTCAGCAACCATACTGGGCGGATACACCGCCTCTCCGCCTTTCACCTCAGACAGCTTCGGCGAACAAAGGATTCCATCCTCGCAGCCTTTGCCACGCGTGAGCATGCCACTAATCATGTAGCCGTTTAACGGCATGACCGGGAAGGTCGCAGGAACATTTGCCATGCCGACCGTCACGCCGCGTTTTGACAGAATCGACCACAGCGGTTCCCGCTTTAGCATATCGGTGCTGGCGGTCTTTCCAGCAACAACGAAACCCGTGATACCGTTCTCCTCCGGGGGGGTGCTGGTGGCGATGGAGCTGTAAACCTTGGGACAGTTCGGGGCGGAGAGGGTCCTCATTTTCCCATAGACGCCACGCTGGATGACTTCAGCAAAGTTGTGAAGCTCGCCTTTCAACAACAAGGGACGAATGATGTCCCACTCCATTCCGTTCACACCAACGACGATCACATGGGGTCGCGACGCGGTTTGGCCACCAGCCGGGATGACTCCCATTAAAAGAGCAACCGCACCGATCAGGAATTTCTTGTTGCAGAGCATAGCGATTCGTGCTGACATCAGCCCCACCGCGCCTCGTCCGTCTATTTGTACAACTCCGCCGAAATTGTATCTGATCCTCCGCTCACGAGCACTCGACCATCTAGCAGCAAGACCGCAGCCGCAAGCGCCCGGCCTGTTTCCATACCTCCTGTTTGGGTAAAGGTTCCGCTCACGGTGTCGTAGAGTTCAGCCGTGAAGGCGCCGTTGGAGCCGAAGGAGCCACCAGCCACCAGCGCAGTTCCATTTGTCAACAGGATGGCAAAATGGGAATCGCGCGCAGTCATCATGGGCCCGGTGGTGGCGGTGAAGCTGTCAGCGAGTACGTTGTAAACCTCTGCGTTCGGCAACGACGACGAACCCCCTCCAGTTAGAAGCACGTTGCCATTGCTTAGCAGCGTAGCCGTGTGTAACGTGCGTGGACTCACCATGCCGAGAGTCGTCGCGGTAAATTTCCCTGTTGCCGGGTCGTACAGTTCTGCTGTGGCCAGCACACCCGTGGAGTTGGAGCCGCCTGCGATAAGTACCTTCCCGTTCGCCAGAAGAAAAGTCGCGGTATGCGACATGCGCGCCGCCGTCATGGTACCCGTCGTGGCTGTAAAGGTCATGGTGCTTGGGTCGTAGAGTTCGGCGGTAGCGAGCGCTCCACTGACGCCTTGGCCGCCGGCGATAAGTACTTTTCCATCAGCCAGCAGAGTCGCCGTGTGGGAACTCCGACCAACGCTCATGCTGCCCGCCGTGGCAGCAAACGTCCCGAGAGTCGGATCATAGAGCTCTGCGGTCGCAGCAGGTCCCCCCGTTACCAGCACCTTGCCATTAGTGAGCAGTGTGGCGGTATGGGAAACACGCGTCACCGACATACTCCCAGTAGCTGTGAATGTGCCTAAGCCGGAATCGTAAACCTCCGCGGAGTTCAGTGGACAACTCTCGTAGTACGACTGATCAAACATGCAAGGGTTCCCTCCGGCGATAAGCACTTTTCCACTCGGCAGGAGAGTGGCCGTGTGTGCCGTGCGACCAGTAGTCATATTCCCAGTGGGCTGGAATCCAGAAGGCACCATGGTTACAGGAGCAATCGCATTCTTGGTTGTGTCCTGGGCACTCGTGGCAACCACGTGGAACGACCCGGTGGTCGTGTTTGGAGCCGTGTATTGAGCCGTGTCTGGGCCGCTGGGCGTAATGGCGCCACCCGCAGCCCCCTCTTGCACGGTCCAGGTGACAGTCATGTTTAAAGAAGTATTCACGGTTGCGCTCAAGTCACGAACCCCCAGTGGTCCTAACACCTCGCTCGGTGGGATGATTGACACCACGAGGGTCGCGATGGTGACGGTTGCCGTTGCCGTCTGGGTAGTGTCCGCCTGGCTTGTGGCAACCACGTGGAACGGCCCCCCTGTTGTGTTTGGAGCCGTGTAGACGCCCGAACTGGTGATGTTGCCGCCAGACGCGCCTTCTTGTATGGCCCAGGAGACGGCTGTATTTACCGTCCCTGTTACATTCGCTACGAACGTGAATGGATTACCGACATCAAGAGTCACGGCGGGTTGGTTCAACATGATTGCAACGGCAGCGACGGTCAACGTCGCCGTCGCTGACTTAGTCGTGTCGGCCTGGCTGGTTGCAATCACGTGAAAAGTGCCGGCCTTGTTCGGGGCGGTGTAAACCCCCATGTTGGTAATCGATCCTCCCGCTGCACCTTCCTGCACGGTCCAGTTCACGGGGACGGTGGCGGTGAATGCTTGGGTCCCGCCTTGGTTAAGATTTGCCGTTGAAGGAGAAATCGCAACTACGATGGGGGTCGAACCCCCTCCGCCACAACCCGTAAGCACAACGAATAGAGCGAGTAGAACAAGAGCCCCAATCCTGGTGTTCATGGGAGCCTCCTTGTCTGCCCACGGCGTCGGGCCACAAATCACGAAACGTGAGCTCTGGGTCCGCCGTGGGGCCTGAACGAATAATAAGGACTTGCGGCCGACCTCGCCCGGAACGCCACGTTTCAGAGGTAGAAGTTTGAGATAATGGGCAAAATATGCTCTCGAGGAGTTGTTGTCAAGCCCAAGAATTGGGCAAAGGCCTGCAGCTACTTGTCGATGGATGCTAGCGCCTCGTAGGCCGCTCCTAGGAGCGGGGCCGACTCGTTCAGCACCACCGAAACGGGAATGTTGCTGAGCAATCTTTCAAACGTCCCTTTGTCTTGGAAGGCGTGGAAGAATGCGCCATCTTTGATTTTTTCGAGAATCTTTACGGCGATGCCTCCGGCAATATAAACGCCGCCCAGGGCGAGAACATTCAACGCCAGGTTGCCAGCCTCGGAACCGTAGATAGCTGTCCACAGATCCAAGGTGTCTGCGCAAACGCGGCAGGTCTTCGCGAGTCCTTGCCGGGTGATTTCGGGTGCAGGGTCGGCGTCTGGAGCGTCGAATGAAGGGTGTCTGACGTCAGGAGCGAGAAATTCGTGGATGGTGCGGAATCCGCGGCCTGAAAGGATGAGTTCCCAGCTCACCTGAGGATAACGACGGCGCATGAAGCGAAGCAGCTCAATCTGTTGCTCGGTATGGGGCGCAAAGTCGGAATGACCACCCTCGGAAGGCGCAACTCGGTAGCGCTCCCCATCCCAAACGAGAAAGGACTGGCCGAGACCTGTACCCGCGGCGATCAAGGCGCGGGTTCCACCGGGTTCCGATTTTCCAGCATTCAGGACACAAAACTCCTCTGGCGCAAGGTGCTCAATGCTGTGACCTGTCGCCCCCAGATCATTCAAGAGTACAATCTGAGGAACGTGGAGTTCTCTTGAAAGAGTTTCCGCATCGACGATCCAGGGAAGATTCGTGGCGCGAACCTGATCGTGCATGACGGGGCCAGCGACGCCGAAACCCGCGGCCAGGATACCGTTAGAGGAGAGATGCGGGGCCGCCTGCCGCGAGAATTCCTTTACGATCAGATCGAACTGCGCAAACTCTTTGCTCGCAAAGCGCCGGCTGAAGACGGGTGTGAGCTTGCCGTCGCTCTCCGAAAAGAGCGCGAGGTTGCACTTGGTACCGCCGACGTCGCCAGCAAGGATCACCTGTTCCCCCTGTATTTTCTACGCGCGAGGGCGCAACTACGGTTCGCGCCACGTGTTGGCGTCACGTTCAAGCATGTGATCAGACTCGCGCGGGCCCCAACTTCCGGCGGGGTATTCGGGGACCGAACTACTCTTTGCCGCGGTCCACACCTCGAGGATGGGATCGAGGAGCGACCAGGCAGCTTCGACGGTGTCGCCGCGGTCGAAAAGTGTCGCATCGCCGCGCACGCAATCGTGCAGGAGAGTCGCGTAATCGCTGCGCGTCCCGTCGCCGAACCCTTCGCGGTAGCTGAAGTTCATCGTCACGTTGCCTATGCTCATCTCCGTCCCTGGCAGTTTGGCGCCAAAGGAAACGGAGATGCCTTCATCAGGCTGGATATTCAAGACCAACCGGTTAGGTTCGACCTGGCGCCCGCGGAAGACAATGTGCGGAGCGCGCCGGAATTGAATGACAATCTCGGTGGTCCGCTTGGCGAGGCGTTTGCCCGTACGCAAGTAGAAGGGCACCCCCGCCCAGCGCCAGTTGTCGATCAGCAAACGCGCCGCCACAAAGGTTTCGGTGCGCGAATTCGGATTCACACCCCGCTCCTCGCGATACCCGGGAATCGGCTTGCCGCCGACCTGTCCGCGCGCGTATTGGCCGCGCACAACGTATTGTGCGACCATTTCCAGATCGAATGGACGGATCGATTGCAGCACTTTCAGCTTCTCATTGCGAACAGCAGTAGCGTCGAAGGACGCGGGCGGCTCAACGGCGACCAGCGAGGTGAGCTGGAGTACGTGGCTCTGGATCATGTCCCGCAAGGCACCTGCCGTTTCGTAGAAGCCGCCGCGGCGCTCGACACCCAGCGTCTCGGCCGCGGTGATCTGGACCTGGTCAACGTAGTTGCGGTTCCAAAGCGGCTCGAAAATCCCGTTGCCAAAACGCAGAACCAATAAGTTCTGCACCGTGTCTTTGCCGAGATAATGGTCGATGCGATAAATCTGTTGTTCATCAAACACGTTTAAAACGATTTTGTTGAGCTCTTTGGCCGAGGCGAGGTCACGGCCGAAGGGCTTCTCAATGATAATCCGGACCCAGGAATTTGGCGAGGAGGGACGCGCGAGTCCGGCGCGACCCAACTGCTCGACGATGTCGGGGTATACCTCCGGGGGTGTCGATAGATAAAAGAGACGGTTCCCACCGAGATTCTTGGCCGCCTCAATCTCAGCCAGGCGCTTGGCGAGCCTTGCGTACGCTTCCTGATCCGCATAATCGCCGGGACTGTAATAGAGATGGGAAGCGAAGTCGCTCCACTCCTTGGGATCGATAGGACCCACTTCGGACATGCTCTTGGCGGCATCACCAGCGGAGGCGCGAAATACCTCGTCGGTCATGGGTGTGCGGGCGAAACCCACGATTGCATAAGGCGGACCGAGGGAATTATGAACCGCGAGATCGTACATGGCGGGAATAACCTTGCGCTTCGCGAGATCGCCCGACGCGCCGAATAAGATCACCGTGCAAGGTTCAGCAACTCCGCCATAGCCAGCTCCGATATCGTTAGTATCCACAGACTTGATTCTCCTCAACTTTTTCGCGCGCGTGTTCAACCGATGCAGCGGCGCAGAAAACTATACCTCAACACCACACTTTCCCAGCTCGGAACGCAGTTGCCCCGCGTCCTGATAGTGGATGACATTCATGCCCAGCCGCCGGGGACTTTCGAGATTCAAGGGCCGGTCATCGATGAAGACACACTGGTCCGGCGGGCGCTGCGTGACCTCCAGGGCCACACGAAAGATGAGTTCCTCCGGCTTGCGAGAATGGACGTAGCAGGAACTGAAGAAAACTGCAAAATCGCGCCGCAGATGGAAAGCTTCGATGCGGTATTGATTGAGCTCCAGCGGTTCATTATTAATAGCACCAATGAAGTATTTTCCCGAACGGGCGGCAGCAGCGAGGATCGCCCGGGATTCGGGAAATTCCTTGGATTGCGCAAACATGAAAGCGGTGAATTCTTCGCGTGTAAAAGATCGTGGGCGATAGAAGAGCGTGCGATCGAGGTATTCATTCAGGCCGATGTGACCTGAATCAAAGGCAGGAAAAGAGAGTTCATGGCGATCCTGGAATTCTTCCCAGTTCAGGCGGAATTTATCCGCCGCTTCCCGGCGCGAACCCCGGTCCCAGCCATTTGTTAGAATAACTCCCCCAATGTCCCAGAAGAGAGTCGTAATGTCGGCCACGTTTGCGAATCCTCCAATCGCTTGACTTTCCTTCCGCACTTATCCGATGAAGCAATCGGCCCTGGGGTTTCAACTTTACCGGGATGCGCCCGTCAGAAAATCTGGAATCGCGGCCGAAAGGGAAATCGCTTGGGAGCCTCCCGGTTGGAGTTCCGAGATAAGTCTACCTTGTTCTTTCAAAATCGAAGGCAAGACGCAAAGTCAAAAACCAAGCGGGCCCACTAGGAAATTTGCCGAAGTTGCAGTAAGGTGAAAAAATGGCATTGTTGCAAGGAGAAGAGAATGGCTAACGACTCTTGCGGTCCCGAGCCGGCAACGACCGAGCCGGCGAAGCCCGGCACACGAATGGTCCATTGCGTGAAAATTGGGAAGGAATTGCCGGGCCTCGACCGCATCCCGTGGAAGGGCGAGCTGGGGAAGCGCGTGTACGATAATGTTTCGAAAGAAGCGTGGAAGCTGTGGATCGAGCACTCGAAAATGATCATGAATGAATACCGGCTCAATCCCCTCGACCCGAATTCGCAGAAGATTATGGGAGAGCAGTTGGAGCAATTCTTCTTTGGCGAAGGGGCGAAACTTCCGGAAGGTTACGTGCCACCGAAGGCGAAAGGCTAACCCTCCGCTCTTGTGAGGCGGCGTGTGACGGGGTGTTCCACGGGCAGGCGTGGCGTTAGCGTGAAATGTAGCTTGGCATGAGCTTGCCGCAACGCAGATTCCACTCCAGCCGGAGTTTTCCCCTTCGAAAAAAGAAATCCCAGATAGCTCGATCCCTCCGGCCAGGCCGCGATGTAATCACGCAGCCGCGCAGTGATGTGCAATTCCGTAATTCCGTGCGTCGCGCGGGCAGCGTCTTCGCCTTCCACCTTTTCCAAGATGCCGCTTTTCGGGACGGGAATCATCATCACGCCCGAGGAAGAGTCTTCGCGAGGCCAGTCGCTGCCGGGCAGGCCGAGCGCATGGCGAAGCAACAACTCCTCCAGGCCGATCGCTGTGCCAGTGCCTTTCTCAATGAAGCGCAGCGCGCGCGCACAAAGCCCTCCGATCGGCCGGGGCGCGACTTCGAGCGGCCACACTTCGTCCTTATTGACACGAAATTCTGCGTGAACGGGGCCGCGCGTCAAACCGAGTGCGCTGATCGCGTGATGGGCGCTCTGTTCAATGGCGCGCTGTTGCGATGCGGTAAGTCGGGACGGTGTGACGTAGATCGTTTCCTCGAAGTACGGTCCTTCGAGTGGATCCGGTTTATCAAAAATGGCCAGAACCCGCAGAGAACCATCGGTGAGCAGCCCCTCCACAGCCACTTCCTTGCCAGGAAGATAGTCTTCGACGAGCATCCGATCGAGATGGGCTTCGCGGGTAGCGCGAATTTCCGGTGATTCGAGCAAGCGGCGAAGGCGATCCGCCGCAGCGACAAATTCATCCCGGTTATTGGCGCGGACTACGCCTTGGCTGGCCGAAAGCGCTAGCGGCTTCAGAACGCATGGATAGGAGATTCCCAGCAACGCTGGCTCGGGCAAAGGAGTAAGAGAGACACTTCGAAACCAGGGCACGGGAAGGCCAGCATCGCGAAATACCTCGCGCGTTCGCAGTTTACTTCGACAGGCTTCCACGGCCGCCGGATGGTTGTAATGAATTCCGAGGCCGCGCGCCACGTAGGAAGCAGTAAGAGCAGGCCGGTCGCCAAGCGCAAGCATCCCATCTACTTGCTGGTTGTGCTGAGATTCAAGGAGGATGTGCGCGGCGGTTTCCGGCGATTCAAAATGAACGGCGATGGCGCGGTCGCCCCAGGGATCTTCGAGTTGATGACACCGGTCAGTGACAAAGACAAGCTCGACGCCGAGCTTCTCGGCGACCTCACCGAAGCTGCGAGTCTGGTAACCCAGCTCGCTGGCAAAAAGCAGTAATCGTTTTTGTCGCGTAGACATCGCGGAAGAGCCGCACTTGCGTTGCTCAGACGAAGCCATCGGCAGCAACAGCAGGTTCTGCTATTTTTTCCAAGTCTCCACCGATGGAGACCAACTGGTCCCGGGTCGGTTCGGCGCAACAATACCAGGGCTCACTGAGGAACGGCACAGCGGCGCCCAGTGGCTGTGAGCGCTGAATAATGGGCGTCTCTAGCCCGGCAACATCATGCGCGGCTTTCCAGATGCGCTGGAAAACCGCAGAGCGCGACTCTTTCCTGCGATCACCTTCCGCAGCGAGGGCCTGCACAGTTTCGCTCAACCTATCGAGACGCGGGTCTGCATGCTCCCAGGGATAGACCAGCGATTGCGCATCAAACGTTCCGATGATCCGTTGTACTTCTTCCAATTCCAGCAGACGCGAACCTTCTGGAATGAGCAAGCGAATGCCGAGCTGGATGGGCGCGACGTTTTCCATGAGCGCTTCCGCCTGGAGCACCTGGAGCAGGTCCAGGTATGCATCCATCGTCGTCCACGGACTAAACGGCACGAAAGTGGGGTGAAGAGTCATGCCGAGAGCGCGGAAAGTCCGCACAACATGAAGAAAATCCTCGCGGGTGTGACCCTTGTCGAGGATGCGCAGAAAAGCGTCGTCCAGAGATTCCACGGCGCTGATCACGAAGAGACAGCCGGTCTCCTTAAGCTTGGGTAAATGCGCTTCGTATTTGCGCAAGTGTTCGATTTTGATGGTGAGGTCGTAGGTGATATGTGGAAATTCACGATGAAACGCTTCGACAAGTTCCATGGCATGGCGGATGCCATTGAAAAAGTCCGGATCACCGAAGGAGATATGCTGCGCGCCCGCCGCGACCTGGCGGCGGATGTCCTCAAGAACGACGTCGCGGCCAACGATGCGGAAGACACCTTTGTAAACTGGAACAATCGGGCAATGCCTGCAGAGGTGCTTGCAACCACGGCTGGCTTCGGTGGAACCAACAATGCGGGACCCCGCGCCGGGAATAACAAGATGCGCGTACTTTTCTAGCGAAGGCATGCCGGTACGATCGGGAACCTCAAAAGACAGCCGATCCATGGACACCATCGGCTCCGGCTGTAGTCCCGACATCTCATGTTCGGGTGCGGCGAGCCGCACTGTTAGCTGGACAAGCGCACCTTCGAATTCACCACCAAGAATGGTAGAGACACCTAGCGATCGCAGGTACTCCGCATTCATCGGCGCGTAGAGGCCATAGCAACAGAGATGGGCGCGTGGATTTCGCTCGCGCAAACCGGGAATGAGCTGTGCGGCAAGCCGCGTGGCCGTGTGCATGGGCAAGTAGAGGGCGATGAGTTTGGCCGCCCGGATCGCATATTCGTCGAGCGACTGCCGCGTGAGGTCTAGGCAAACGACGCGGTGGCCGCGCTTACGCAACCAGGACGCTGGGGAGGCCAGCCCGAAGGGCTGCCGTCCGAGCTCATAGGTCGAAATCAGGACGATGTTCACGCTGATACAAGTATAACCGCCCGGCACCCGGAATCGATTTCGGTTATCATAGGGGGGCTATCGAAGATGGCGAAAGGACGGCGGGAATGCCCCTATCCGCGGGAAATTCCTTCGGCACGCGCGACAAGTTCAACGTCGGCGCACAGACCTTTGAAATCCACCGCCTGGAAAGGCTTGAGAAGCAACAGATAAGCAAGCTGGCAAAACTCCCCTTTTCGCTCCGCATCCTGCTGGAAAACCTCCTGCGTTGCGAAGACGGACGTTTCGTACGGGCTGACGACATTCGCACACTGGCAAGTTGGACGCCCGGGGTAGCTCAAAAAGAAATCGCGTTCATGCCGGCGCGCGTGCTGCTACAGGATTTCACGGGCGTCCCGGCGGTGGTTGATCTCGCGACCATGCGCGAGGCCGTCAAGCACATGGGCGGGAATCCGAAACTCATCAATCCTCTCTTCCCTGCCGAGTTGGTCATCGATCATTCCGTTCAAGTCGATAGTTTCGGGAGTGCCAACGCTTTCGGGCTGAATGCCGAGCTGGAATTCCAGCGCAACGTGGAGCGCTACGCATTCTTGCGCTGGGGCCAGACCGCGTTCCAGAATTTCAAGGTAGTCCCGCCGGACACGGGCATCTGTCATCAAGTGAACCTCGAATATCTCGCGCGGGTAGTTTGCGCGGTGCCTTCGGGAAACAAAGTGGAGGCCTACCCCGATTCAGTCGTGGGCACGGATTCACACACGACGATGGTGAACGCGCTCGGCGTATTCGGTTGGGGCGTCGGCGGCATTGAAGCAGAAGCGGCCATGCTTGGCCAGCCGTCTTCGATGCTGATACCGGAAGTGGTGGGTTTCCGTCTGCACGGACGGCTGAGCGAAGGCGCAACCGCAACGGACCTCGTTTTGACCGTGACGGAGATGCTGCGGAAGAAGGGCGTGGTCGGAAAGTTTGTCGAATTCTACGGCAGTGGGCTTTCCAGCTTGAGCGTGCCGGACCGCGCAACGATCGCAAACATGGCGCCGGAGTACGGTGCAACGATGGGCTTTTTCCCCGTCGACACCGAGACGCTAGCCTATTTGCAATTTACGGCGCGGCCGCACGAGCAGGTTGCGCTTGTCGAAGCGTACTGCAAGGAACAGATGCTCTTTCGAACGGACGCCACGCCCGAACCGGCCTTCAGCGACAAGCTGGAACTGGATCTTGGAAGGGTTGAGCCGACGGTCGCAGGTCCGAAGCGCCCGCAGGACCGCGTGGCGCTGCGCCAGGCGAAGACCTCGTTCACAAAGGTTGTCGAAGGCACCCCGGACAAGCACATCGCGGTGCGAAACAACGGCGACTCATTCGACCTTTCGAGCGGCTCGGTGGTCATCGCCGCGATTACGAGTTGCACCAACACTTCGAATCCATCGCTAATGCTCGGCGCAGGTCTTCTGGCGAAAAAAGCGGTCGAGCGCGGGCTGCACGTGAAGCCCTGGGTAAAGACGAGCCTTGCCCCGGGTTCGAAAGTCGTGACGGATTACCTGCTGTCGTCGGGCCTGATGCCGTATCTCGAGAAGCTCAAGTTCCATCTGGTCGGGTACGGCTGCACCACCTGCATCGGCAACAGCGGACCATTGCCGGAAGCCATCGGAGCGGCTATCAAGGAGAACAACCTCGTGGCCGTGGCGGTCCTCAGCGGCAATCGGAATTTTGAGGGACGCATTCATCCGCTGGTGCGCGCGAACTATCTGGCTTCGCCACCGCTCGTGGTCGCTTATGCACTGGCAGGCCGCATGGATCTCGACCTGACCACCGAAGCGCTGGGCAAGGACACAGCGGGAAAACCGGTCTACTTGCGCGATATCTGGCCGACGCCCCAGGAAGTGGAAGCGACGGTGCGTTCAGCAGTTTCAACCGACATGTACCGCAAGGTGTACGGCGAAGTGTACGAAGGCGACGCGCACTGGAAGTCCATGCCTATTCCCGAAGGCGACTTGTATCGCTGGGATCCAAAATCCACGTACATCAAGATGCCGCCCTATTTCGAAAACATGCCGAAGAGCCCGCCGCCGCTGGCGGACATCCACGGCGCTCGCGTCCTGGCGATTCTTGGCGACAGCGTAACGACGGACCACATTTCACCGGCCGGCTCCATTCCGGTGGATTCTCCAGCGGGCAAATATCTCATCGCCAACGGAGTAAAACCGCACGAGTTCAACTCCTACGGCGCGCGGCGCGGGAATCATGAAGTGATGATGCGCGGTACGTTTGCGAATATCCGGCTACGCAATCAGCTTGCACCGGGCACGGAAGGCGGCTGGACGGTATATCTTCCGAGCGGCGAAAAGATGTCCATTTACGACGCTGCCGTGAGGTATCGCGAAGCCGGAGTGCCGCTCGTCGTGATTGCTGGCAAAGAGTATGGCGCAGGATCATCGCGCGACTGGGCGGCCAAGGGTACGCGGCTCCTCGGCGTGCGCGCCGTGATAGCGGAGAGCTACGAGCGCATCCACCGCAGCAACCTGATTGGCATGGGAGTGCTTGCGCTGGAATTCAAGCCGGGCGAAAACCGCGAATCGCTCGGGCTCACCGGTCACGAAGTCTTCGAAATCGAAGGCGTGGCCGGACTGGCGCCGCGGAAAGAGATTAGGGTTCGCGCAGAATCGGGCGGCGGCAAGGAAAAAACGTTTTCCGCTATCGCTCGTGCGGACACGCCGGAAGAGGTTGCTTACTATCATCACGGCGGCATCCTGCAATACGTACTCCGCCAAATGCTGTAGCTCAGGCCTTTAGACCTGAGTCTTTGTCCTGGCTCGGCAACAGCACAGCCTTCAGGCTGTGCCCACCTATACCGCACCGTGGCTGATCCGTCCTCGCCCTCGGTATCAAATCTAAAATTGAAGAACCTGGATGGACAGAGTATCATTCGCCGCACGCTCAGAATCGTATGGGCAATTCCAAACCTGCGCTCCTCAACAACGAAAGGATATCCGTGCTAAGACGAACTTCTTGGGCTTTGGTTTTCTTGCTATCTGCCGCCACTTCCTGTGTCGCGCAGCAAGCGCAGCCCTTAGCGCCGACGGCAGTCACAGCGATTCGCGCCGGAAAGCTCATGGACGTCGAAGCGGGGAGCCTGCTGACGAACCAAGTCATTGTTGTGCGTGACGGAAAGATCGAAGCGGTCGGCGAGAATCTTGCCATTCCTGCGGGGGCCAGTGTAATCGATCTTTCGAAAATGACCGTGCTTCCTGGGCTAATTGATTGCCACACGCATTTGGCCGACGGCGCCCGGGATAGCGATCCCATTTCTCAGCTCAAGAAAACCGCGGCGCAGGTCGCCCTTGAATCCGTCCCCAACGCGCGCGTTACCCTCGAATCCGGATTCACAACGGTCCGCGATGTTGGCGTTTACCGCGCGCTTGGCGACATCGCTCTCCGGGACGCGATTGCCCGAGGATACGTCGCCGGCCCGCGAATGTTCGTGGCCGGAGCGTACGTCACCATCTCTGGCGGCGCTGGAGCCATGACCGGTTTCGCACCGGATATTCAGCTCCCCTGGGATCTGCGCTATGGTGAGGCCAACAGTCCCTGGGAGGTCCGTCAGAAGGTGCGCCAGCTCGCACACGATGGTGCGGACCACATCAAAGTGCTTTCCACTGGAGCGGTGCTCACCCACGGCAGCAATCCAAGCTCTCTCGAATTCACTCTGGAAGAGCTTCAGGCGGCCGTAAGTGAAGCTAGGAATTTCGGTCTTCGTGTCGAAGCCCACGCGCACGCTCCAGAGGGCATCAAGAACGCCATCCGCGCCGGTGTTGCTTCTATCGAGCATGCCACGCTGATCGATGACGAAGGCATTGCACTCGCCAAACAATACGGCACCTACCTTGATATGGACATCTATGACGAAGAGTGCATTCAGGAGGACGGCAAGAACAGCAAGATTCCTGCTGATTTTCTCGAACACGACCGAGACCTTGGGGAAGCCCAGCGTCAGAGCTTCACTAAGGCGGTCCGCGCGGGTTTGAAAATGTCGTTTGGCACGGACGCCGGCGTGTGTCCATACGGTGTCAGCGGCCGCCAGTTCGCGTTCATGGTGAAATACGGCATGACGCCCGTTCAAGCCATTCGGTCCGCCACCACCAATGCCGCTGACTTGTTGGGTAAATCGAATCTTCTCGGCGCCCTGCAGCCCGGGAAGTATGCCGATATCATCGCCGTCACGGGCGACCCGCTGGCGGACATCCACGTCCTCGAGCACGTGAATTTCGTGATGAAAGAGGGGAAGATTTACAAACAGGAACCATAAGGCGGACTCGAGTTGCGCTCGAGAGGAAGGGTGCTTAGCTGCGCCCTTCTCTTCTTTGCGCTAAGACGAGGCCGCGTGGTGTGGGCAGAAGGAGGACGGAGAGCAATCCTTCGCTTTCAAGTTTGAGGGCCGCTTCCCGGACCGTCTTCATCACGGAACTCGCGTCGTGCATAACGATCAGCCCGTGCGAATTGATCTGCGGAAGGAACCGGCGGACCTCCTGCTCGCGCAGTGGCGCATCACTGTCGCAAAAGAGCAGATCGATTCGGCCGTCGACCTTCATCTCCAGGCTGGATTCATTCCGCGCTTCGATCCACTGGTCAAGTCCAGACGAGGCAAATCGCTTCTGGGCCGACGCGAAAACCTTGGGGTCGTATTCGCACGTGATAACCCGGCCAACGCCGTTGGCCTTCAATCCTTCGGCGATGTGTAGGGTGCTGAGCCCCGAAAAAGTTCCCGTCTCCACCACCAACTCAGGTTTGATCGTAATAACAAGCGCCTTCAGAAACTCGAGCACTTCCGCTTCCGCGCTCATAGAGTCGTACATTTGCCAGCGCTCCGGGTGAGGACATTCCGGTGTGGGTTTGTGGTACTCCTGCTGCAAAACATCGCCGCGCACGGCGATATGTTCTACGATGCGGTGCTCTTTTTTGTGCGAGTGAAATTGGCTCTTGATACGCCAAAGTAACACCGCGCCAAGAAGAATGGAGACGACACTCGCGGCCTGTGCATTCGATAAACCGAAAAAGGATCTTGGATTGATGCGAATAAATTCGATCAGGAAGCGAGCGACACCGGTCAGGATCAGGTAATTGCAAAAGATCTCGCCTTTGGCCTTGGGACCGCGCAGGGCTTTCGTGCCCATGTGCCAAAGAAACGCGGCAATCGCAAGCCAGATGAAAAACTCATAGAGCGGAGTGGGATGAACGCGCTCAGTCGTCGGCACGATACCATTAGGAAAACTCATCCCCCAGGGGAGCTTTGTGGGCATGCCGTAATCGCCGTCGCCAGAGAGAAGACACCCGATGCGCCCGATGGCATAGCCGGCTGCGGCGGCGGGCGAACAAGCGTCGAGAAATTCGAGCAACGGTATTTTTGCGCTCCGCGCTAGAAGGGCCAGCGCAGTGAATCCGCCCAGGAAGCCGCCAAACCAGGCAAATCCAACGCGGCTGAAAATGTACGGCCAAGGATCGGCAAAAAATTCGGCCGGGCTTTCCAAGACGTGGTAGAGGCGCGCACCGACAATCCCCGCGAGCCCGGCGACGCCGATGATCAGGAATGCGTCGGCCCGAACTTTGCGCCGCTTGAAATCGGCATCCAGGATGTAGGCAGCGCAAAGAAGGCCGGTCGCAACCATCAAGCCGAACGTGGGAAGAGACAGCGGGCCGAGATGTAAGTAAGGAATCATGTCAATGAGACAGGCTCTTGCCCACGAAAGTATACACGACACTATCGAAAAGCCCGGTCAAGACCGCTTGTGGAGAAGAAATCCAAGTGAGAGCCAGATACCGAGTGCAACCCACTCAGCCGGGGTGAAATGCCCAGGAAAAACAGGGAGCAGTTTCATCAGCAGCAGAAGTAGCGAAACAGCAATGCCCAGACCAGCTATCAGACGCAATCGAGGTCGCCGCTCCACAATCCAAAATGAAAGACAGGCCGCAAGCCAGCCGAACGCAGAGGCCATGGAACCCACCTCGGTGACTGGCACCAGGAGCGCGTCGCCAAGAAAAAGTCCGAGTAGCGTGCCGACGGTGATACCTATGACAGCCATGGAAGGAGTCGAAAATACCTCGTGGATGACAGCAAAGCGCGAAGCGACGGTGCCGCGGCGGGCAAAGGCAAAAAGCAAACGGGTCGAGGCGGCGAAGTTGCCGTTGAAACATTGGAACAGGCCGAAAAACCCCATTGCTAGGATGAGGCTAACTGGCCATCTGGCGCCGAGCGCTTCCTCGAAGGCGATGGCAGTGGCAAAGCGTTTGCCGAGGAGGCTCTGCCACGGCGCGATATAGGCTACCGCGGCGATCGAGAGCGCATAGAAGAATGCGCCGACGCCCAGTGCGAGGGCAATCGCCTGCATATAACTCTTATGATGGAGGTTCGGGTTGGCCTCTTCTGCATATTTAGGAACGGACTCGAAGCCGGTCATGAAATACGGCACGATCTGCAGCGTGAGCAGGATCGAAACAAACGGAGTTGTACGAAATGCCGGATGAAAATTCGCGGGCGCGCCACGCGTGGCGCTGACGCCCACAATGATCAGAAAGAGTAGCAGAACCGTACTGGTCATGGTTTTCTGAAAATTCGCGCTGAGGCGGATGCCGCGGTAATTGAGGATGGCTAGGAACAGTGTGAGCGCGATTCCCAGAATGAGGCGCGGCAGGAACACCGGCTGGCCCGCGACACGATACAATTCGAGGGAGTCGAGCGACGGAAAAATGTACGCAGCGATTTTTCCGAGGGCCACGGCTTCCCACGGGCAAACAATAAAGTAGGCCAGCAACATCACCCAGCCGGTGAAGTAGCTGACGATGGGGGGAAAGACCTGTGCCGTGTAAGCAGCCTCGCCCGCGGCATCCGGAAGGCGTTGCACCCACTGGCCGTAGACGTAGCCGACAGGCAACAAAATGATTCCGCCCAGGGCAAAGCCTAGAGCCGCACCCAGCGGCCCACCGCGGCCCAGCCAATCGTCCATCAGGACGAGCCAGCCGATGCCGATCATGGTGCCGAAGGCGAGCGCGAAGTAGTCGTGCAGCCGAAGTTTGCGCGCGAGGGCAGGCATTTACAGGACGCAGAGCAGCTCGAAAAGAAGATTGGCGGCAAGTAAGGAGGTGATCTCGCCAGTGTCAAAGGGTGGCGATACCTCAACCAAGTCGCACCCGACAATGCTCAAGCCGCGCAGGGCGCGAACGAGCTCGAGGATTTGCGCGCTCGTTAAACCGCCCACTTGCGGGGTTCCCGTTCCGGGGGCGAAAGCGGGATCGACAACGTCAATATCGAGGGTGACGTACACAGGCTTGCGGCGAAAGGAGCGTAGATGGCGCTGAACGATCGACATGCCTTTCTTGTGGAATTCCTCAGCGGTGACCATCCTGACTTTGTGGGCGCGGGCGAAGTCGAAGTCTTCTTCACCGTAGACTTGCCCACGAAGCCCAACCTGTAAGACACCACCATCGTAAAGCAAACCTTCTTCGAAGGCGCGGCGGAACGACGTGCCGTGCGAATACTTGCTGCCGAAGTATTCGTCCCACAAATCGTTGTGGGCGTCAAATTGAATCAGCGAAACAGGTCCGTGCTTCTTTGCCACGGCGCGCAGGATCGGGAGACTGATGGAGTGATCTCCTCCTACGCATGCGCAGCGCACACCTGCCTGCAGAAGAGGAGTGATTCCCTGCTCGATCCGGCGAAAGGTGTCCTCGATGGACAGAGGATTCACGGAGAGGTCTCCAAAGTCGGCGATGCGGTGAACGGAGAAGGGATTTACATTCAGAGCGGGATTCCAGGGCCGGATAATCGCCGATTGAGCTCGGACATGGCGAGGCCCGAAACGCGGCCCCGGGCGATAGGTAGTGCCGCCGTCGAAGGGCACTCCGATCAAAGCAATGTCCAATTCCTCGGGCTGTGAGATGTGCGGCAGACGCATGAAGGTAGAGATGCCTGTAAAGCGCGCGTAGGTCAGCGCGTCGACCGGCTGAGGATGAGGCAAACGAAACTTCCGGTGGGATTGCGGCATGGCGAGGCATCTTAGTTTCCCAAAATGGGCAAAGTCAATGCACCCAGACTTGCATCGGCGGCCCACGTCCAGGTTTCGATGAATGCGTGGCAATAAACTACCCAAATTCCATCAACAGTTTTGACGTGCCATTCACATTTCTCTAACAGCTGAAGTATACAAACTTGCGTGCGACGCCTGCTGGACATGTCCCTGTCTAGAGGAGCGGTCACCCTTCATGAGTTCGACACTGTGAAAACAAAGAGAGGCCTGATATGCATCATTGCTTTGAGAGGACAGTTGCGGTCATTGCCGCAGCGGCCCTGACGCTACTGCCGGCAACCCCGGCTTTTGCCGATCACGATGATTCTTCGACCAAAACCCCGATCAAACACTTGGTCGTGATCTTTCAGGAAAACATTTCGTTCGATCATTACTTTGGAACCTATCCAAACGCGCTGAACCCACCAGGCGAACCCGCCTTTCATCCTAGGCGCGGCACGCCTACGGTGAATGGCTTGAGTTCCGCGCTTCTGACCAACAATCCGAACTTGAATCCGGCGAACGGCGCGGGTGCGACCAATCCGTTTCGTCTGGATCGCTCGCAGGCTGTGACGGCAGATCAGGATCACGACTACCTAGCCGAGCAACAGGCGTTCGATATGGGATTGATGGATTTGTTCCCCAAGTTCGTCGGCACGCCCGGACCGCCGCCCGCCGGAGGGGGTGTCACCAGCACCACGGGCCTGAATCTGGGCTACTACGACGGCAACACAGTGACGGCCCTGTGGAATTACGCTCAGCACTTCGCCATGAGCGACAACTCCTTCAGTACGACGTTTGGCCCTTCCACACCGGGCGCGATAAACCTGATTTCGGGCCAGAGCAACGGGGTGGTCAGCACGCTGAACGGAACCGGAGATGAAGTCGACGGCGGCAATGGATCGCTGACAGTAGTTGGCGACCCCGACCCGATCGGAGACGTTTGCTCCAACCCGAGTCGAAACCAGGTCACCATGGGAGGAACTAACATTGGCGACCTGCTGAACGCAGCCGGTGTGAGTTGGGGATCGTTCATGGGTGGGTTTAATCTCTCGATTACGAACTCCAACGGCACCACGGGCTGCAACAGGAGTTCGACCGGGCTCGCAGGGACTACTAAGGATTACATTCCGCACCACGCGTGGTTTGAGTACTTCACTTCTACGGCCAATCCGAACCACACCCGGCCAGCCTCTATCGCCGAAATTGGGCACAGCGGCCCGGCCAACCATGAATATGACCTCGAAGACTTTTTTGCCGCAGTCCAAGAGGACAATTTCCCAGCCGTGAGCTTCCTCAAGGCCCAAGCTTTTCAAGACGGGCACGCCGGCTACTCCGACCCGTTGGATGAGCAGCATTTGCTAGTCAAGGTGGTCAACTTCCTGCAATCCCGGCCTGAGTGGCGCAGGACAGCAGTCGTCATCATGTACGACGATTCCGACGGCTGGTACGACCATCAGATGGGACCCATCGTCAACCAGTCCACCGGCCCGGCGGATGCACTAAGCGGTCCAAATGCCTGCGGTAGCGCCGCGAACTCGTTGCCTGGAATCGATCCAGGCAACACTCACGCGCTTGGTCGCTGTGGCTATGGTCCACGTCAGCCATTGCTCGTTGTCTCTCCTTGGGCACGGGCAAACTTCGTCGACCACTCGGTCACAGACCAGACCTCGGTCCTGCGGTTCATCGAGGACAACTGGCTCCAGGGACAGCGCATTGGCCAAGGTTCCTTTGACGGAATCGCAAACTCCATTACGCAGATGCTTGACTTCGACCGCAGGCACGACGGAGACAGGGACGACGGCGTTCTCTTCCTCGATCCGGCTACCGGCGAACCGATATATTAAACCAGATAAGGTATTCTTCCCTGCAATGGGGCAAGAGGCCGTCTGCACTGTCGCTGCGGCGGGCCTCTTGCTATTTCCTTGGCGTCAAGTCAGACAACCCCGCTGCAACCTTAGACATCCGTTCACATATTCTCCTGGTGCAGGGAGAGATGAACGTACGCTGGCCCATCGCCGCGTGCCTTGTCGGGATTCTGTTCGCCGGGGCATTGCGGGCAAGTCCACAACGGGAGATTTCCTCCGCGAATCACGATGCTGCGTCTCCGCTTTCCGAGACCTCGGCTCCGATCATCGGTGAAATTGTCTTTCTGGGCCTCCGCCGCATCGCTTCCGCAGCGTTACGGCCGCAAATCTCGTCACGCGAAGGTGAAAGCCTCGATGCAAGGCGAATTGACGCGGACGTCCGGGCGCTTGCGCGCCTTGGATGGTTCGGTGAGATTTCCGTCGAAACGCAACCCAAGAAAGACACCTCATCGCCATCTAGGGAGACAGCGCCAAGCGTTCGGCTCGTGTTCCATCTTGAGGAGATGCCGTACCTCACGGGTGTCGAATACGCAGGATCGCGGCTGCTTTCACATGCGCAGATTAAGAAGCTGCTAAGTGAGAATCATTTAGCGGCCCCCTTGGGTGAGCCCGCAAATCCAGCAACTCTTGACCGAATCGCGCAGGCGATCCGGTTTGCCCTCGCTGAGTTGGGTCACCCTCAGTCGAAGGTACAAATTCGCCGCGAGCAATCTTCTAATTCAACCGTTCACGTCCACTTTGAAATATCGGATGGCCTTCACATTCCTGTCGTGCGGATCGATTTCGAGGGAAATCCAGAGTTGCCCCCCAAATTGTTGCGGCGGCAGATGCGGCGAATCACTCCGGGAACGCTTTTCGCCTCTTTCCGCGGTAAAAATGCTTACACGCGCGAGGCTCTTGGAGAGGATCGCGAACGAATTCTGACGTATTACCAGAATCATGGCTATCCCGAAGCGCGGATCGGCGATGCTAGACTCTCGCATTGCGAGAAAAACTCGCTGCACTTGCTCCTCTGGCCCCATCGGACGATCGACACCCGCCTATCCATCTCCATTCCTGCGCAGGCCGGCTCTTACTACAAGTTCGGATCGATTGATGCCTCGCACGCACTCATCGAAGCGGGCGATCAGCGCGGGCAGAAGCTCCAGACACTCTCGCGCGCCGAGACTGGCAAACCCTACTCTGCGCAAGCGGTCGAACATCTGCGTCGGGTGTGGTTCGCAATCATACAGCCAAAGCCCGGTGTCGAAAAATCAGCGTCCTATCGTGCCGTGGATACTTTACGGATATTCGACCCGGACTCTCGCATGGTAGGAATCAAGCTGGGCTTGAGCGATGCGCCCCCCTACATCGTGAGACGCATCGAGATTCAGGGCCTGCACCGCTTCAGCGATCGTTTTGTAAGGCGGCGCATTTCTCTCCAGGAAGGACGCCCGCTCGACGACCGCGCTCTTGAGACTGGGCTTGCGCACCTGGCCAGGACCGGCTACTTCCGCCCCATCCACAAGGAAGATATCCACGTCGAGGCCGACGAAGTTGGCCGCACCGCCAATGTAACCATTCACCTCCAAGAGGTCGGCCAGCAGCGCGCCTCGTTCTCGGGAGGTCAGGGACAGTTCGGTAGCACGCTTGGAATCGCCTACACGATTTTCGATCTCCTCCAGCGGGAGGAGTTGCTCGCAGCGCAGATCGATGGCGGGCCGGAAAGTCTGCAGCTCATGCTCGGAGTGGCAAAGGAGGGATTTCTTGGCTCCCGGGGATCGTTGGCACTCTCTGTATTCAACAACATTTTGCGGCCGCATTTCGTGAAGCGCGTCAAGGGGTCATTTTTCACTTCCCAGAGCGAAGGGCTGAACGCAGGCTGGAGCTATGCCGTGACAAACACGGATTCGCTCGGGGTCAATTACGGCTTGACGCGTTCGACCACAGATTATTCGTTCGCCCTCCCCGCCAGCCTCGCGGGCCTTGCGGCGACTGATATCCACGCCCGCACGTCGAGCCACGCGTTAGGGCTCGGCTGGACACACGACACTAGCAATGAGCACCTCACTCTTGCAAATTCTGTTTCCGGCGGGTGGCTGGAGGGAAGCGAGAACATGCTCCGCTCGTCCGAGGAGTACGCTCACCTTTTCCCGGATATAATCTTCAGCCATCAGAGTACATGGGCTTTTCGAACTTCGTTCGGCGGAGCGGGAAGCTATCAGGGCGACATGCCGCTGTATGCGCGGATCTTTTCAGGCGATGAGCAGGTCCGCGGACTTCGCCCGGGCGAGCTGGGTCCTTACGCCAGCGTTTCCTCACTAACACCCTCGGGAAACACTCAATATTCAGCCGCACCCGCAGGAGCAAACCTTTTCGGCGCTGCGAATGCGGAGTACCGCGTGCCCCTCGGTCGCGGGACCCAAGCCGCCGGTTTTTTTGACTTGGGATCTGGCTGGTTGCTTCCCAATTGGCTGGGCCACGCGCGTCCCTCGTTACTAGATTCGACGAATGGCCTGCTGCACGCCTCGACAGGAATTGAATTGAGTTGGACGGTTCCAGGAATTCAGGTCCCCGTGCGGGGCTATTATGCGGTGAATGTTTTACGTCTGAATCGTTTCCTGCAACTGCCGAATGGCTCGGTATTCCACGCGCGCAACCGCTTCTCCGCGTTCGGCTGGGCACTCGGAACTCTATTCTGAAACCTCTCGCCTGTACTAAACTTCCAGCATCATGAAAAACGACAAATTTATCAAAGAGGCCGCGCTCCTCGCGGGACCCTACTGCATCACGGATGGCGAGAAGTTTCGCCTGAAGGACTACGACCCCGCTGATACGAACGGGGTGAAAAACAAACAACACGCTCAGAGCATCCTAGATAGACGCGTTGGGCTGCTCAGCAACATGCAGGAAAAGCTCTACGCGCAAGACCGCTGGGCCCTGTTGGTGATCCTTCAAGGTTTGGACGCCGCCGGTAAGGACGGGGTGGTCAAGCACGTCATGTCCGGGGTAAATCCACAAGGTTGTGAGGTTTCTTCCTTCAAGTCCCCAAGCAACGAAGAACTGAACCACGATTATCTTTGGCGGACCCATAAACGCGTTCCAGAGCGGGGGAAGATCGGCATTTTCAACCGCTCGTATTATGAAGAGGTTCTGGTCGTGCGCGTGCATGCTGAGTTCTTGAAGGCTCAGAAATTGCCAGACCGTCTGATGACCAAACAGATCTGGAATGAGCGCTACGAAGACATCAACGCGTACGAGCGCTATCTGTCACGCAATGGCGTGCTTATCCGCAAGTTCTTTTTGCAGCTGTCGAAGAAGGAGCAGAAGAAACGCTTTCTCGAACGACTGGAGGATCCAGATAAGAATTGGAAGTTCTCGATGTCGGACGCCCAAGAGCGTGGCTTCTGGAAGGACTACCAGCAAGCATACGAAGAGGTGATCCAAAAGACAGCGACGAAACACTCGCCATGGTACGTTGTTCCTGCCGATAACAAGTGGTTCACACGGCTGGTCGTGGCTTCGGCGATCATCGAAGCGCTGGACGGGTTGGATTTAGCATTTCCTGTCGTTGACAAAGCGAAGAAGGAGGAATTGAGGGCCGTGCGCGAATCCCTCTTGCGAGGCCAAGACCCGGCCAAAGCGGGACAATCGAGATGAAACAGCGAATTTACTTGGATACCTGCCGCGTGGATTCGCGTACCACCAGCTCGGCTGGCACTTTTCGACGCACGATAGGAACGTCACGCTTTTCACGCACCGCATTAATCGCATCCAGCACGATTCCGACGCCTAGAGTCCCCATGACTTCCATGGGCTGCCTCACGGTCGAGAGCGATGGCACCGAAATCGCGGCCTGTGCCACATCATCAAACCCCACCACGGAGCAATCCTCCGGCACGCGCACCCCGCTCTTTTTTAAGGCGCGCAGCGCGCCGAGCGCGGTCATGTCGTCGAACGCCATCAGCGCCGTGAAGGACTTGCCGCGCCGCAGCAATTCCGCTGTGAGTCTTGCGCCCGCCTCAAAACTTGAATTGGGATCGAGCGACTCCGGCAGTTCCGCGATCCGCCGCTGATCCAAGGCGATCTCCACGGACTGCGCAAAACTGCGAATGCCTTTCCATCGCTGGCCGCTACTGGCAAGTGTTTTCGGGCCGCGAATGAAAGCAATCTCGCGGTGACCGAAACGGTGGAGGTTTTCCAGTGCAGCTCTGGCGCCTGCTTCGTTGTCCACGGAGACGGTGCTGACAGTGTCGATATCAATTTCGCGGCCAACGATGACAGTGGGTACCTGCTTCCGGGTCAAATCCGCCAGCAGCTTAATGTCCATCACCAGCCAGTTGGCGATCACAATCAGCCCTTCGACGCGCCGGTCGAGCAGCATTTCGAGATAACGCTCGAAGCGATGCGGCTCGTTGTGCGCATCCGCCAGCAGCGACAAATAACTTCCCTGGTAGAGCGAATTTTCGATCCCGCGCAGGATCGGCGTGCAGTACGGGTCGGTGATGTCAAAAACCATCACGCCGACCACATTCGAGCGCTGGCTGCGCAACGAGCGGGCCAAGGGATTCGGGCGGTAGCCCAGTCTGCGCGCCGCTGTCTCGATACGCTGTTTCGTGTCATTCGGGATGTACCGCGACAACGGCGCATTGTTCAAAACAATGGAGACGGTCGAGGCAGAGTATCCGCTCTTGCGCGCTACATCCCGAATCGTAACGACAACACTTTTCGGCATGGCATCCTTTCTGAAATCAAAGCGCGGAATGCTGCCTTTCCGGTAAGCCGTGCCCTGAAGCAACGAAGATTCTGTGTGTTCACTGTCGCGTCGTCAATCGTTTTTATAGCGGGCTCCTGCGATTCTTGTGACTCAACGGTCTCCTGTTCGGCCGCCTGATTTTCCAGGCCATCCTGTTCACAAGTTTCAAGAAGACAAGCTGCTTTTTCGGAAGCACAGGTCCCACTATTTTGTATACTTTCTGCTTTTAATCTAAGAAGAGTACACTACGCGCCATGAACCGCCGATCGTTCATCGAATCGTCTTTCGCTTCAGCCCTGATGGCCACGCGGCCCGCCTGGTCTGTCGTGGGGACGCACAGCATACGTACCATCGGCCTACAGCTCTACACCGTTCGCGGCTCCATGGAGAAAGATTTTGAAGGCACGATCGCAAAAGTCGCTGCCATCGGCTACCGCGAAGTGGAATTCGCGGGCTACTTCGATCATCCGCCAAAAAAAGTCCGCGCAAACCTCGACCGCCACGGCCTAGCGGCGCCTTCCGCCCACATTGACTATGAAATCGTCGAGAAACAATGGCCGCAGACCCTTGATGCGGCTCACATCGTCGGTCACGCGTACCTCATTTGCTCTGAGGTCGAAGAATCCCAACGCAATCAAACCGGCGGCTGGAAGCGCGCCGCCGATCTTTTCAACCGCGCCGGCGAAGCCAGCCAGAAGGCCGGTATCCAATTCGGCTATCACAATCACAGTTTTGAATTTGAACCTGCCAAATCGCTCGGAGGAAAAATGCCCTACGATTTTCTTCTCGCGGAGACCGACCCCCAGCTCGTCCAATTGGAGATGGATCTTTGCTGGATCACTGTCGGCGGACAAGATCCGCTCACCTATTTCGATCGCTATCCCGGCCGCTTCCCGCTCGTGCACGTCAAGGATTGGAAAGATGGGAAGGGCAAAGAGAGCGACCAATCCACCAAGATGGCCGACGTTGGCAGCGGCAACATCGACTGGAAACGCATCTTTGCGCAATCCGGCAAAGCGGGCATCCGGCACTACTTCGTCGAGCACGACGAGCCCAAGTCGCCGTTCGACAGCATCCGCGCGAGTTTTGACTATCTGCGCGATCTGCGCTTCTGATCCCACCCCTCCGGCTCGAAAGGAGTTGCACGATGCGAAGAAGGAATCTTGCACTCATTGTCGCCGCTGCTTTTCTTTGCATCGCCGCCCGGCCACAAAACAAAGAGTGGAAACAACTCTTCAATGGCAAAGATCTCTCCGGCTGGAAGCACGTCGGACCAGGCTCGATGACCGTCGAAGACGGCCTCATTCGAACGCATGGCGGCATGGGCCTGTTGTATTGGACGGCAGGAAAACTCGGTAACTGCCGCATTCGTGTGGTCTACAAAATGCGCGATCACAACGACAACTCCGGCGTCTTCATCCGCATCCCGTTAGAGCCGCGTGAGCCATGGATGCCCGTCCACTACGGCTACGAAGTGCAGATCGACAACGAACCGGAAAAATCGAACGAAGACGAGTATCACGTTACCGGGACGCTTTATTCGTTGACCAAACCCCTGGCGCGTCCCGGCAAACCAGGACCGGAGTGGAATACCATGCTCATCACCCTCGATGGCCCGAGGACCGTGGTGGCCCTGAACGATGTCACCATCACCGACTACACTGAAGGCCAGCCGGTTCCGCCGAGAAAGTTCGAATTTGAACCCGAACGCGGTCCTCGGCCCAACGAGGGCTACATCGGCCTGCAAAATCACAGTGATGACGACGTCGTCTTTTTCAAGGAAGTCAGCGTGCAACCATTGAAGTAAGAAAAATGAGTTTTGTCATTTTGAGGAGACCACCATGAAAAAAGATCTCTCACGCCGCGAATTTCTGCAGCGCAGCGCTGGAGCAACAGGGGCAATCGTCGCGGCGCGTTCGGTCCTTCTCGATCCCGAATTCATTCCGATGCCTTCGCAAGCCGTCGCGCCGAGTGACCGCGTCCGCTTCGGCATCATCGGGGTGGGCATGCAAGGCTCGGGCTTGCTCGCCAACGCGGTCCAGTTACCAGGGGTCGAATGCGTTGCCGCTTGCGATCTCTACGATGGACGCCACACGCTCGCCAAGGAAATTGCCGGCCCAAAAATCACCACTACGCGCCGCTATCGCGAGCTACTCGACAACAAAGAGATCGATTGCATCGTCGCCGCTGTTCCGGATCATTGGCATAAGCAAATCGTCGTCGACGCCGTCACCGCCGGCAAAGACATCTATTGCGAGAAGCCAATGTCGCACACCGCTCCCGAGGGCGTCGCCATGTTGGCCGCGGCGCAAAAAACCGGACGCATCGTGCAAATCGGCTCGCAGCGCGTCAGTTCGGTGATCTGCACGAAAGCCAAGGAAATGCTCGCGCAAGGCGCCGTCGGCAATTTAACGCTCGTCGAAGGCTCACTCGGCCGCAACGATCCCACCGGAGCGTGGGAGTATCCTCCTCCGCCGGACCTTTCCCCTGAAACGCTCGACTGGGACACTTGGCAAGGCACTGTGCCGAAGCGCTCCTTCGATCCGAAGATTTTTGCGCGCTGGCGTTGCTGGAAGGAATACGGCACAGGCGTGGCCGGCGATTTGCTCGTCCATCTCGTCAGCGGCATGAACTATATGCTTGGCTGGAACGAACCGCCCAAGCGCGCCATGGCTCTTGGTGACATCCTTCGCTTCAAAGACGGCCGTAACATGCCCGACGTTCATTGCACTCTTTTCGACTACGGGCGCGCGCCCGTTTATCTGCGCCTGAATCTGGGCTGCGAAACGCCGGAGGTTTATCGCTTCATGGGCTCGAAAGGTATTCTCGAAGTGACGGAAACGACCATCACCCATTTCCCGCAGACGGGAGAGGACACCTCTCCGAGCTACTACACTTCCAGCTACCCGCGCGAACTTCGCGAAGCCTACCTGAAAAAATGGCACGAGGAACACGACCCCGCTCCCGGAAGAGAACCCGTATCCGAGAGTGCCCGCTACAGCGGCAACTCTTGGGACGATGTGAAACCTCACCTCTGGAAGTTTTTCCAGGCCGTGAAGAGCCGCCAGCCCGTGACGGAGGACGCCGTCTTCGGCCACCACGCCGCCCTCGCCTGCCACATGGCCAACGAATCCTACTTCCGCCGTTCCACCGTCACCTGGGACGCCTCCTCCCAGCAGATTAAGAGTTAAGCGGCGGCCGAGAGGCTAGGCCTCCGGAACTGGGGGACATCCCGGAAACTCGCGCAACGATGTGTTGCCGATATATTGCAGGTCCGCGATCCCGATCTTGCTGGTATAAAAAGCGTCGCACGTCATGTTCCGCAGGAAAGCGAAAAACGCCACGCCCTGGCTGAGCGTCGGATCCTGCTTCGCGTTTTTCCGGAAGGCGATCAGGTCGAGTACTTCCTTTCTTTGTTCCGGTGTGCAGTCGAGAAAGACTTCTTCGTATTTGTCTATGCAGAAGTTGTCCAGCCAGAAAAGTCCGCCGCCCAGTTTCAGTTGATATTCGGGACTTTCACTGGTCAAAAGATCAATGAATTCCGGAGCGCCCGCCTCTACCGCCCCGCCCGATTTCTCATCCTTTGGAATAATCGCATCGCAAAGGGCGGATAGCGTATCGTACTGGTGCACCGAAGAATATTTCGGCGTGTACTTGCCCGTGGCAGAAGCCGCCTTCTCCTTGCGCACCATCTGGTGCGCAAACTCCGCCGCCTGCGCCGGAATCACTTGCAGCACCGAGCCGCCCACTGCTCCCATCGCCAGCGTTTTCAAAATGTCGCGCCGCGAAACTCCTCGGATCGTCATCGGATTGCTCCCTCGAATATTCGTCACTCAGAGATTCCCTTTTCTTGCCTCGTCCAGCAGATATTCCGAAGCGCGCCAGGAAAGCGCCATGATCGTCAGCGTTGGATTCTTGTCCGGGTTTGTTACCAGCGACGCGCCGTCCGTCACGAACAGATTCTTCACGTCATGCGCTTGACAATAGCCGTTGAGCACCGAGGTTTTTGGATCGCCTCCCATCCGCGCCGTGCCCACCTCGTGAATGATTTTTCCGCCCTCCTGAATCCCGAAAGGATATTGGCCGTCGATCGCCGTCTTCGTCTTGTACTCGCCGCCCATCATCTCGATCATCGCTCGGAAAGTTTCCTGCATATCCTGGGCCTGCCGGAGCTCGTATTCTGTCCACCGGAAATGAAACCGCAGCACGGGAATTCCCCATTCGTCCACGACATCGGGGTCAATCTCGCAGTAAGTATCCGAATTCGGGATCATTTCGCCGCGCCCGGAAAAATCGATCGTCCTCCCGTAAGTCTCGCGCGCGCGCTGCTTTAACTTCGCACCGTAACCTTCTTCGTCATAACACAACCCATCGAACATTCCCACCCCGGGCATGTGGCGTCCGCCACCGATCTCGATGTGATAGCCGCGAGGAAAATCATTCTTGCGATCGAATTTCCACCAGGGGATATACATATGCATCCCGCCGACACCATCGTGATTGTGCGGCGGCACCTTCTCGAGTTGAGGAACCGTGCCCCAGCCGTCGCTGCCCACCGAATCAGTCAGGTATCTCCCAACCGAGCCCGAGGAGTTCGCCAGCCCGTTCGGAAAGAGCGAGGATTTCGAATTAAGCAACAATCTCGCCGATTCACACGCGCTTGCCGCTGCAACCACCGCGCGTGCGTAAACCCGCTTCTCGGTTCGCGTCGCCTTGTCGATGTACGAGACTCCTTCGGCTTTTCTATCTTTCCCAACCAGAATCTCACGTGCCATCGCGCCGGTGATCATCGTCAGCTTGCCGGTCGCCATCGCAGGAGGAATCAGCACCTGGCTCGAGCTGAAGTTCGATCCCGTCACGCAACCCCGCCCGCACTGCCCGCAGTAGTGACAGGGCTGACGGCCATTGATGGACTTGGTCAGTACGGCAAGCCGCGACGGAATGCAAATGATGTTGAGCTTGTCGCAAGCTTTTTTCACCAGCAGCTCGTTACAACGCGGCTTTGGAGGCGGTAAGAAAATTCCGTCCGGCGCGCTCGGCACATTTTCCTTTGTCCCGAACACCCCGATGTAAGACTCAACCTTGTCATAGTATGGCGCGAGGTCTTCGTAGCTAATGGGCCAGTCGTCACCGAGTCCGTCGCGTGTGCCCGATTTGAAATCGATGGGAGAAAACCGGAGCGCAATCCGCCCCCAGTGATTCGTTCTGCCTCCGACGATGCGCGAACGAAACCATTGAAAGTTCGCGCCAGGAGCCGAGGTATAAGGCTCGCCTTCGATCTCCCACGCCCCGTTTGGGGCCAGGAATTCGCTGAAATTCTCACGCGCACGGCCTCCCACACCCGCTCCGCGATGAGCCAATTCGTACGGCCACATCAGCATCTTGAAATCTCTCTCGGGATTCACCGGCGGCCCAGCTTCGAGCATCACGACATTCAGCCCGCCTTCGGTCAGGACCTTGGCTGCCATGCCGCCGCCAGCGCCGGACCCGATAACGCATACATCAAAGATCTTCGGCGCGCGAGCGACTTGAGCCATGTCGATTCCCTTCCCTCATAATTCGCCTTTTTTCATTTGCGAAACTGCAAAATCGCACGCCCGCGCCATCAACGCCATGTACGTCAGCGATGGATTCACGCAAGCCGAAGAGTCCATGCAAGCGCCATCGGCGCCGCATTTCACGCCCCCAACAATTCATTGCGCACGTTTTTCAAAACATACGCCGCGCGCTCTACGCCCACCTCGCCTGGGAGAATCGGATCTTCATTTTCGATGCTGAGGATGCCTTCGTAACCAACATCCATGTAGGCCTTTACGATCGACTTCCAAGTGTCAGCGCCGTGGCCGTATCCCACGGCACGGAAAATCGCTGAGGCCTGGTTCACATCATTCGTGTTCAATGCGAAATTCAACACACCGTACTTTGCCACGTTTTCCGGATACATCGCGGTGTCCTTCATGTGCGCGTGAAAGAGGGCGCCCTGCTTCCCAAGAAGGTGGATCACTTCGACCGGGTCGCATCCTTGCCAGAACAGATGGCTCAAGTCGCAGTTTGCGCCTATCTCCTCCCCGGCCGCTTCACGCAGCTTCAGCAGAGTCCGTGGATTGTACGCCACAAAATTCGGGTGCATCTCAAGCGCCAGCCGGTGTACGCCATGTTCGCGAGCGAGCTTCGCGGCCTCTTTCCAGTAAGGGATCACCTTTTCTTTCCACTGCCAGTCGAGCATGGGGCCAACTTCGCTTGGATAGCGGTACGCCGCCCAATTCGGCGTGGTGTCCGTTGGCGACCCACCCGGACAGCCCGAAAAGCCCACGATGACTTTCACTTCCAGCCGCTCTGCAAGCAGCACTGTCTTGCGAAATGCCTCCCGGTCCTTCGCCGCGTACTTCTCATTCGGATGAATCGGATTGCCGTGACAGCTCAGCGTGGCCACATGAATGCCGCGCTCCTCAAATTTTTTCTTCCACGCTTTGGCCTTTGCCGCATCATCAAGGAGCTCGTCAACAGGACAATGCGGCGCCCCAGGATCCCCGCCTGTGCCGATTTCCATCGCTTCGAGACCCAGCGCACTTACTTTCTCGAGCATCTCGTCGAGAGAAAGATTTTTGTAAACCGGATCGAACACCCCAATGGGTATCTTGCGCTTAGGGCCGGATTCGCTTTTCACATTCCGGCTCGACGCGGGAACTGCTCGTTCAGCGATTTCCGCCACTCCCGCGGCACCAGGCGCCGCCACTGCGAGCAGCCCCGCGCCCGTCGTACTGAGAAATTGTCTGCGGTTGAGAGTCGCCTCTCTGCGTTTGCTCTTCACCCGATTTACCTCGGCTTGTGGACTTGTGCGCCAGAATCAGGCCATTCGGGCGGCATTATACGCCGATGCAGGCGAGGGACGATCAATGAAATCACCACGAAAAAGCCATTCTTCTTGAACGAGAAAGACCGGCGTGGCTGCCCAGCGAGTCTCGCCAGAGTAGCCGTAGAAAGGTTTACCCTTTCCAGGGAGCAAGTGATTCTAGGGGGGGAATCGAGGCTGGCATCGTCAAGGCGCGCTCCGGTGGATGCTTACCGTGCTGAATTGCCTGCACGAACATTTCAATGGCCTGCCCGGCATTCGGTGGCACAAAAACGGTGGCGGCCAGCAGCCCGCTGCGTACCCATGTTTGGCCTGTTCTTGGCAAGCCGTCGCAACCCGTAAAAGGCAGCCTTAGCCACTTTTCACGGTCGGCTTCATTCGTCAATTCCTGAAATGCTTTGCGAGCGCCCATCGCCATCGAATCATCCTGCGCGCCGATCAAGTCCACTGCCATCTTTTGCGATGTCGAGAGCTTTAGCCACGACCGAACCGCTCGCTGCGCACTGTCCTCCGTCCACTGCCCTCGTAACAAACTCAGCTGGATGTTCGCGGGTTTGGTTTCCTGCATCCCCGCGGTGCGTTCCTTCGCCGCGGAATTCTCCGAGGGCCCTTGGATATAAAGGACCGACCCGCCTTTCGGCAGGTAGGCGGCAAATTGCTTCCCCTGGATACGCCCGATTTCCACGTGGTCAGAGCTGACGGCAAAGATCGGCGCCGTCGACGATCGGCGTAGCTCCGCAATGTAATTTGCGTCGCGGTTCAGCACCGCCCATCCAATCCCTGCTCCCGCCGCTGCGCGAGCCACCTGCGGGAGGGCTGTGCCGCCTACGGGTTCGAAAACGATCGCGTCAGGCCGCGTTTCTGCCGGCGCCTGAATCGCTTTTAGAATCTGTGTGCTCTGGGTAATAGCGTCGTTATCGGCGAAAAGGATCTGCGCGTCCACGCACAGCTTCTTCGCCACCAAGTCTGTGGATTGCGCCTGCTCAATCTGGTAGTCGTTTTCGTTCGTAGTCAGCGAAACTAGAAATCTGAGCTTTTTCATGGGGCCAACGCTTGTTCGCTACTCGCCTTGCCGCATATCTACGATACACTCTGCGAACACGGATTCTAGCTAATCGTTGCGCAGTGTGTCACCAAAGGAAATCCGGGTCACCCAGGCGTTACGACACCGAGAAGATATAATCGGGATAAAGGAGAACCGCCCTTACTTCCATTCATTAACGCTTATGCCAAAACTGGCGTTCAAGCAGCTTTCGCGGTAAGAAATACGGCTAATCTGAATGCGGTCAGGATGCTCGGACGGAGACCCTTCCATGCCTGAGGAGGAGACAAACTGGCGTCGCGGCTTCTGGAGCCTGATCGCCACGCAGTTCCAAGGTGCGTTCAACGAAAACGGTTTGAAGGGTCTCGTCTTCTTTCTCATTCTTGCCATGCATCTGAAGCCTGAGCAAGAAAACAGCAAGGTCTTTGTCCTTAACCTCTTGTTTTCCGTGCCCTTCATTCTCTTCTCGATGGCTGGTGGGTATCTCGCCGATCGCTTCAGCAAACGAACCGTCACCGTCGGAACCAAGCTGTTTGAGATGGCGGTGATGCTCCTTGCAATGCTCGCCTTCGCCCAGGAAAATCTGACGCTCGCATTGGCCGCCGTGTTTCTGGCCAGCACGCAAGCAGCTTTGTTCGGGCCGTCGAAATACGGTTTGCTGCCCGAGCTTCTGCCGCAAAAGCTTTTATCCTGGGGCAATGGCGTCATCGAGCTGGGGACGTTTCTCGCGATTATTTCCGCAGTCGTCGCTGCAGGATACATGTCCGATGTATTCCGCGGCCGCCAATCGATTTCGGGCCTGCTCTTTCTTGGCTGCTCTTTAGTGGGTCTCGCTTGCGCTTTGGCCATCACGCGCGTCCCTGCTGCGGACCCGGCCAGAAAATTCCGCGCCAATGTGTTCGGTGATCTATGGGCGCAAGGCCGCCTCATCCGCGCAGATCGCGCTCTGTGGCTGGCAGTTCTGGGCAATACCTACTTCTGGTTTTTCGCGGCCCTGCTGCAAAACAACGTCATTTTTTATGGCGAGAGACTCTTGCATCTCGACAGCTCCCACACTGGCCCGCTCTTGGCTTCTGTTGCCATCGGCATTGGTGTGGGCAGCCTGGCCGCGGGTTTTCTTTCGGGCGGAAAGATCGAATACGGCCTAATTCCTCTTGGCGCACTCGGAATGACCGCCTTCGGATTTGCCCTTTCCGTTTCTGGCCTCTCTTTCCCGCAAGTACTTTTTCTGCTGGCCGCACTCGGCTTCAGCGGCGGATTTTTCATCGTCCCCATCAACGCCTTGATCCAGCACCGGCCGGAAGAACAGCACAAAGGCGGTGTCATTGCTGCGGCGAATTTGCTTTCGTTTGTGGGCATCGGCGCCGCTGGCGCGCTCTACTACCTCTTGACGAACTACTTGCATCTCAGCCCTGCGTCGATCTTCTTCTGGGCAGCCATAGGCACGGTGGCCGCTGCCTCCTATGTCCTGTACTTGCTCCCCGATTCCCTCCTGCGCCTCCTGCTCTGGTTTGCCACGCATACTCTCTACCGCATGGACATTCAGGGCCGCGAAAACGTTCCTGCGCGGGGTGGTGCACTGCTCGCCCCCAACCACGGCTCCATCGCCGACGCCGCACTGGTCATCGCTTCCACCGATCGTCCCGTGCGTTTTCTCATGTTCAAGGAATCCTACGAACATCCGCTGATCAAGCCGTTCGCAAAAATCCTTGGCGTCATCCCGATTTCTTCGCAGCAACGCCCCCGCGAGATGATTCACTCCCTCCGTGAAGCCACCGAAGCGCTGCGCAACGGCGAACTCGTCTGCATTTTTCCAGAAGGCCAGATGACGCGCATTGGCCAGATGCTTCCCTTTCGCCGCGGCATGGAACGCATCATGAAGGGCGTGGATGCCCCCGTCATCCCCATGAATATTGATGGCATCTGGGGTTCGATCTTCAGTTTTTCCGGCGGCCGTTTTTTTTGGAAGCTTCCTCGGCGTATTCCGTACCCCGTTCGCGTCACCTTCGGAAAGCCCCTGCCTCCGGCGGCCACTGCGCAGGAAGTGCGCCAAGTCGTTCAAGAATTGGGTGTCGGCGCGTTTCTGAGGCGCAAGCGTTACATGAAAACGCTCACGCGTTCCTTCATCCAGACCGCGCGGCGGCATCCGTTCCGTTTTGCCATGGCGGACGGGCGAACGCAACGTCTTGGCTTCTTCTCCGTACTGGCGAAATCTATTTTTCTGGCCCGGCGAGTGCGCAACCATTGGCGCGGTCAGGAAATGGTCGGCATTCTGCTTCCACCCTCGATTCCCGGAGCCCTGGCGAATCTTGCTGCTCTCCTCATGGGCAAAGTACCCGTCAATCTCAATTACACCGCATCCACTGAAACGCTGGCCTCCTGCGCGGAGCAATGCAGTTTGAAGACGGTGCTCACCTCCTCGCTCTTTTTGGAGAAAATTCACGTCCAGCCGCCGGCGCAAACGATTTTCGTCGAAGAGCTTGCGGAAAAACCGCGATTCGGCGAACGTCTCGCCGCTTTATTCGCCGCCTCTTTTCTATCCGCAGGGAGGGTCGGGAAATTCGCTGGCGCTGAGCGAAAGATTCAGCTCGATGATGTAGCAACGATCATTTTCTCCAGCGGCTCAACCGGTGAACCCAAGGGCGTCGTGCTCACGCACTATAACGTCGCGTCCAACGTCGAGCAGCTCAACCAGGTCTTCATGCTCCGCGCCGACGACCGCATTCTTGGCATTCTTCCCTTCTTCCACTCATTCGGCTTTACGGCCACCCTCAGTCTGCCGATGGCCGTCGGCGTGGGCGTTGTATTTCATCCTAACCCGCTCGAATCTCGCGCCATCGGTGCACTCGTTAGTCAGCACACCGTCACCATGCTCCTGGCAACTCCCACTTTTCTCAACGCCTACGCGCGGCGGTGTTCGCCGGAAGACTTCGGCAGCTTGCGCTTCGTCATGGCCGGCGCGGAAAAACTTCCCGAGCGAATTTCGCAAGCGTTCGAAGACCAGTTCGGCATTCGGCCCCTGGAAGGATACGGCTGCACCGAGTGTTCTCCTGCGGTAGCGGTCAATACTTACGATTTTCGCGCCGCTTTTTTCCGGCAGGTCGGCGCGAAGCGCGGCACCATCGGCCACCCCCTGCCTGGAATGGGAGTGCGGATCGTGGATCCGGAAACGCGCCAGGTTCTTCCCGTCAACCAACCGGGCTTGCTCCTCGTCCGCGGCCCCAACGTGATGCAAGGTTACTTGAACCGTCCCGAGAAAACTGCCGAGGTTCTCATCGATGGCTGGTACAACACCGGGGATATTGCCGCAGTGGACGAAGACGGATTCATCCGCATCACCGACCGCTTGAGCCGCTTCAGCAAGATCGGCGGCGAAATGGTTCCTCACATCAAGATCGAGGACAAGCTTCACGAACTGGCTGAAGCGACCGAACAGGTTTTTGCCGTGACCTCGATTCCCGACGAGAAAAAAGGCGAGCGCCTCATCGTGCTTCACACGCTGCCGGAAGGAGGTCTGCGGGAATGCTTGGATCGCCTCTCCAAAAGCGATCTGCCTGCGCTCTGGAAACCTCGGCCTGACCAGTTCTTGCAAATTCAAACTCTGCCGTATTTGGGCACCGGCAAACTCGACCTGCGACGCCTCCGCGAACTGGCGCTGGAAATGGCGAATCAAGATTGATTTCACTCGCAATGCACGGCTACAGCAGGTAGCCTTGTCGGGGAATTCCGTGCATCTGGATACCGGCGGTTCATTCCAAGATGAATCCTAAGAATTCGCTTCCCTGGCGCAACCTGGCCCGCCGTTTGATCGTCACCGCCCTGGCTCTCATTGTCTGGTTCTGGACGCAGTCGCTCATTGGCGCCCGGTCTCGGCCAACGACGGGTGTCGGCGATGCGATTCACCAGTGGACCGCGCCGCTCAATTCCTATTTCTACGAAAACGTCCGAGCCGCCAACACCTTGCTGATCGTCAGTTCCGCCTTGATCGATGCTTTGGGTCTCTTCCTCCTCGGGGGGTGGCTATTTGGCCGCAGTGTGCGTCCCTTCCTGGGACTCTTGATCCTCCTGGGCCTGCGCCAAATCATGCAGGCCATCTGCGCCCTTCCTACTCCGCCCCACACAGTCTGGCATTACCCTGGTTTCCCTTCTGTACTTGTCACCTATGGCGTCGCCAATGACTATTTTTTTTCGGGTCATACTGCCATCGCGGTTTTCGCCGCGACGCAGTTGGCGCGGTTCGACCGGCGATGGTTAACCGCGCTCGCCCTCGTGATCGTTCTTTTTGAAATTGCTACGGTCCTGGTTCTCCGCGCGCATTACACCATGGACGTTTTCACCGGCATCGTGACGGCTCTGTGGGTCGCGGTCGTTAGTGACCGCATCTCCCCTTCCGTGGACCGCTTCTTGCTCGGAAAGTAGTACCTCGAAGTGGCGGTTTCAGGACGCAATATACCGAGAGTATGATGCTCAAGCGCTGCGCAGTCGATCGGGAGTCGCAATGCCACCTAGCCGCGTCCAGAGCGACTAGGACTTGGCTCAACTCCACGGGAGGAAAACATGCTCACTTCTAAGAAACCCAAGCGCTACTGGCTCGTCGCGCTCTTGATCGCGATCGTCGTGTCGCTCGGGTCCGCCAAAGTCACCGACCTCAATCCAGCCGCCATCGCCTACAAATTGCCGGATCAGATCAAATGGACCGATGAGCCCATCGGCTCAAAGCACGCTATTCTACTGGGCGATCCCGACAAACCAGGACTCTACGTCATCCTTGTCAAATGGACTGCGCACCACATGAGTCATCCACACTTCCATCCGAATGATCGCTTTATTACCGTTCTCTCGGGAACTTGGTGGGTGGGCACTGGCACCAAATTTGATCCGGACAGCACCGTTGCGTTGCCCGCGGGCACATTCGTCACGCACTTTGGCAAGCAAGTTCACTATGACGGCGCGAAGGATGGAGACGTCGTGTTGGAAATCGTGGGTGAGGGGCCGGCGACGGCCACGCCTGCCGAAGCGAGGTGAATGGCGGTACCATTCCGTACCTCTTTCCATCCGTTCACCGTCGCATCAAAGCCCTTGGCCAGCTTCAAAAGTCCGGATTGCCAACTTATCGTCCGCTTCACGTTTTGGTTGCGATTTGACATTTTGTATCAGCGGCTTTGCATGATCCGTTTAGTTCGCGAGCGGGTCAGGGCGAAACTGGAAGTGCAAGACCTTGCTCGTCGTCCCTTTGCCACCTTCGGCGTGAAAAGGCGTTCGGGTGCCGTAGGTCGCCCAGAGCCCCTTGCCTTTCCAGCCAGCTTTCGGATTGTCGATCCGGCCGTCCATCCCTTTGGCGTAGAACCCCATCGGATAGGGGACGCGAAGGACGACGAACTTCCCGCTCTCCGGCAACAGGGCAAGCAGTGCATCATTCCCGTTGCCGGTAGCAATCGGCACGTTCTTGCCCAACCCGAACGTGTCGAACTGATCGACCCAGTCATAGTAGCTGGCCTAAGCGCTCCCCGGATCGGTGACACCCTTCAACTGCGGTCCCGGCAATTGATAGAGCGTCCAGCCTTCAGGACAGTGCTGGCCGGTCGCAGTCGGCCCGTTGAGTGGTCCCTTGCACTTGCGCCGGTCGAAACTGGCAAGGTGTCCGCTGGCGATGACCGTCCACACGACGCCGTTGCGATCGATGTCCAGCCCGCGTGGCGAGAACCCATGAACGGGCGCATTTGGGTTGTTCCACGGCAGCTCGTAAAGTTCCGCTAGGGCGGTCATTGGCGGGTTAGATCCTGGGACCAGCCGAACAATTGCACCAGGGAAACCCAACACCGTCCCCCAGACCGAGCCGTCCACTGGGCTCACGGTGACGCCGTAGAAGGCAGCCGCGATGCGCTTGTCCTTGGTGGGATCGACCGGTTGATCGGCTTCTACATACGCGTCCCGCTTACCGTTTCCGTTCGTATCGAGGATGAGCGCGGTCCAGCCCTGCGATTTCTGTTCATCGTGAGTCTCATCGAACATCCTGGTGTTTAGCCAGCCCACCGCTCCCCCGCCGCCGCCGCTGCTCGTCCATAATGTGTTATTGGCGTCCCCTGCGAACACCAAGTGATGCGTGCCGAAACACGTGTTAATGAGCGTGACCTGCTTGGTTTTTGGATCGTACACAGCGAGTTGGCGGCCGCTGCTCTTGAGCGGAAACAAGGTCGCCGAAGGATTGCTCGACCCTTCGTTGCAGAACGCTGGATTGTCGTTCGGGCGGATTCTGGAGGTGAACCACACGCGCCCCTTTTCGTCGAACATCGGATTGTGCACGTTGGCTTGGCTGTGCCAGATGGCTTCTTCCCCCCAGTACGGCGAAGGCGCCGGCAGTTTGTCGTCTGCGCTCGATGGAGTCTTCGGATCGCGAACCGGCACTTTAACTTGGCTTGCTGCGGCGCCCACTGGGTCGAGGACCGGCAGATAGTCCGTGCTGAGCTCGGCAGCTCCATAAATCAGCCCGTTGGCATTGAGAGTGGGATTCCGCTTGTCGGTGGCGATCTCATCGTGAAGATACGCCTTGGGGTCGGCCCAGTCCCACTCAGTGATGACGATGTTCCGCTCCACACCTTGCGGCCGCGGCGGCGCTGGCGGCAGTTCGCCGGCGGCGATCCGGTCGGTCCAGTCCGCGAACATCGGCAATGCCCGGTCCGGGCCAAGCTGGGCGAGGCCGTTGATCATGTTGCCTCCGGCTTGGCCCGACAGCACGCGCCGAGCCCACGCCGCCGTCGAGGAATCGAAATGGCCCAGGTTCTTGGGGATCTCTCGCGTCGCCTTGTCGCCCATTTGATGGCACGACCAGCAGCTATCTGTCTTCAGCAAGTGCAGCCACTGGCCCTGGCTCTTCATGCTCTCCGGAATACCATTGCCTTTGGGTCCTGTGCCGGGGAACTCGCTCTTCTCCGGTACCCGCAGCAGCGAAAACCAATAAACGGCTGGGTAGTATTCCGCCGCCGCGCGCTCGTTCGGCGCCACCACCGCGGTTAGGTTGATCATCTTGCCGGGAGCAGACTGAACCGGCTGGGAATCTACGAGCCCGTAGCCCGCACCCATATTTTGTAGTTCGCCTTAGGAAGCTCCGGCACCAAGTAGCGCCCGCGCTCATCGGTGACCACGATCTTGACGAATTTGGTCGGTAGGTCGGCCGTTTCCGCGATGACCCAGACGCCCGCTTCCGGCCCCTTCGCGCTGCTGACCACCCCGCCGATGTCGTCTTTGCCGACGCGTACAGTTTCACCTATGAGCTGTTGGGTACTCGGCCTTGCTGCGGCCAAGAACGCGGCGACGGCGAGCACCGCGATTCCCGGATGAAAAATTCGGCTTGTCATGGTGCCGGACCTCCTTCGGCGTTGAATGATGGCCACATTGTCCGCAATCGTCACCTGTCAAAGCGATAGAGATCTCGCAATGTGTCCTCTCACAACTGGAAAGTATGGGACCTGACTACGGTTCCAGCGCCCACCTAGTATCGGACGCTGCCAATCTCGCCGGTCATCATCTTTATCTTTTTTCCAAAGTCACAATCGCCGAGGACATCATCGAACCTGGTGCCAGATCGTTTCGCACAACCACGCCGCCCTTCATCACAAATCTTACTCTTTGCATTTCGGTGATGTCTTGGAGCGGATCTCCGGAGACTGCGATGATGTCGGCGAACTTGCCTTTTTCGATGGTGCCCAGGCTGTCCTGCATGTGGATGATCTGGGCATTGACCGTCGTTGCCATACGCAGCGTGTACACAGGAGTCGCCCCCCATTTGACGTATAGGGGAAACATCTCCGCCTGCACGCCATGCGAACAGTTGCACTCCGAGTTAAACACCCTTCCGGGTGGCGGGGCGGCGCCGCTTCCAAAACCGAGTCTCATACCGGCGGCAAGCATTTTCTTCCACGTCTGCTCCATCAGGCGAAAACGGCTGTAAGGAGCAAAGCGCTTCAGGTCCCCCGGCTCGTCTTGGCGCATGTCTAGAGTAGTCGCGGTCAGCGGCAGGTCTTTCTTGAGGAACATCTTTATGTCCGCATCGTCGGAAGCGACTGCATGCTGGATATTGTCGACCCCCGCTTCAATGGCCCATTTTAGGCCGTCACCCCCGTAAGAATGTGTGGCGACCCAAAGACCCAGCTTGTGCGCCTCATCCACGGCTGCTTTGAGTTCTTCCCGAGTGGGGAGCGCTGTGTTCACCATTTCCCCATCGGGCTTGAAGTAGAACCGGCCAGTGGTGGTTATTTTGATGTGGTCAACACCGTTGTGAGCCAGTTCGCGCACAGCTGCGCGCATCCCCTCGACTCCATTTGCAATCAATGAAGGTTCGAACGGCTTGAATTCCAATGGGAAAGGGCCGTTTGCGGGGGCCGTGATCTCGAGGACCGGACCAGCCGTGAATAGGCGCGGACCCTGGACAAGGCCGCTCTCGATGGCATTTTTCAACTCCACGTCGGCATAACCCCCACCATGTGTCCCCATGACCACCAGCGTGGTGAAGCCGGCCTTCAAACTCTGGCTGGCGCTGTACAGCGCCACCATCATCTGGTGTTGCAGCCCTCCGGCCGCATCCGTGAGATGAACGTGACCGTCAATCAATCCCGGGAGCACTGTCGCCTGGCTAAGGTCGATCACCCTGGCCCCAGCCGGGACCTTCACGCCGTCGGCCGGGCCTACGTCCGTTATGCGGTCGCCACTGATGAGCACCAACTGATTTGTCAAATTTGTGCCCGATTTGGGGTCGAACATCCGGCCGGCACGCACGGCCACGACCTGCGGAGCTTGCGCCGACAGCACGGACGAAGCGGCTAGAATCAAAAGCACTGCGCTCAACACGCACTTCGGTCGCATCATATAGCCTCCGCTGATTTCTAAGATTTGGCGTCAAGCCTATTGCTTTCAATTAGGACCTGCGCTCTGTTTTCATTCATGAGGAAAATACGCCGCGAATTGAAAAGGCCACGCGGCGAAGCCGTCTTCCCAATTGGATTCAGCCGCCGCGTCACCGCCCATAAATCAGAAGGTGAAACGTTCCCGGGGTCGCGACTGGCTGCGGATTGGGCTGTTGCGCGGTGGGGGCCGGTGCCGGACCAAAATCCGACGTGGTGAGGTAGAAGTTGTGGGTCTTTGGGTCGAGCCCCATCGTCTTGGCCCCAAACTCGGTTTTCACGGTCTCGACGACGGTGTACTTGTCTGGCGAGTCTTCGTGAATGATGTGGAGCGTGCCCTCGCGTGTCGCGGCGGCGATCAAACCCGTTTCGGGATCGTATACGTTAGCGTCGACACGGTCGCCGATTGGGAACGGCTGACCTATGATTTTTCCGCTGTCGGCATCCATGACCACCAGCATCTTGGGTTTGCGTCCCCCAATGAACAGCCGCCGGTGCACTCGGTCCATGGCTATGGACACGGGCTGTCCGGCGGGCGCCACCGGCCACCGCGATTTGATCTTGAGATCGCGGGAATCGATGGCGATCACTTCGTTCGTGTCTTCGAGGTTGTCATAAATCATGCCCTTGCCGTCGGCGACAGCTTGCTCCGGAGCGCCGCCCAAGGGCATGGTCGCGATCACGGTGCCTTTCGCGGGATCAATCACTGTGGCGGACTTGGGTGTACCGTTGAAGACAAATACGTGCTTTGACGCTGGATCGTAAGTAATGAAATCGGCGTCGTCTTCGCCTTTTATCTGGCCGATGGTTTTGAGCGTTTTCAGGTCAAACATGACGATCTGGGCCGCGCCTCCGTCGCTTATGAACCCGCGGTTAACCTCGGGCACCAGAGCGACTCCGTGGCTCCGTTTCAAACCAGATATGGTGCCCACCGTGGTGCCTTCATCAGCATCGGCCACGATGAACTCCGTGCCATGCGAGAGGTACACGCGGCGCGCAGCCGCATCGAAGTTAATGTAATCGAAGTATTCAGAACCGCCCGGCGCTGCACCGAAGGGAATTTTCTTCAGCAGGTGGTAACCCCCCGCTGGAGGTCCTGCGAAGGCGTAAGCCCCGATCAACAGAATAGACAGACCAAGTCCAAGACGTCTGAAATCTGAAAAGTTCATTTAGCCTTCTCCGTAAATTGTGTGTCGCGGCAAGGTTCTTGCAACCCAGGTCGCTTCCGATGCACGCGACGGCCTGGGTTGCAGTAGTGTCCTTTGGGTTACCAGCCGATCTTCAGCCCCAACTGAATCTGTCTTGACGGGTTTTCCGTGTGCTGAATCACACCCGCTGCGCCGGCACCCACCGAGGTCCCGTCCGCATTGAAGAGACCCGCGCTGTCGAAGGGCGACTGGAAATTGGCTCGGTTGAAGATATTGAAGAACTCGACCCGGAACTGGACGTTGAAGCTCTCCGAGATTCTCCGGATGTGGTTATTCTTGATGACCGAGAAATCGAAGTTGAGCAGGCCCGGTCCGTAAATATCGTTGCGCCCGGCATTGCCAAAGAGATTTGCGCAAGTGCCCGCGAAGCCTGGAAAGGGTGTGCACATCGCAGCGACAGAGGCAGGGGCCGTCGGAAGAGCGAAGCAGCTCAGGTTGACGTATTGTAGAGTTGTTCTGTAATTGGAACTAATGGGATTGCATCCAGGCAGGCGGTTCGGGTAGTCGAACGTGTCTGTGCTGTTCTGGCCGAGAGGATCACCATTTATCAGCAGGGTAAAGGGCGAGCCCGTGGTGGCCGTCACAATCCCGCCTAGCTCCCACCCGCCTGCGAAGGCTGACAAAACCTCTGAAGCGGACTTCGGGCCGGGAACATCCCAAACGAAGTTTCCTACAAAGTTATGCGTAATCTGGAAGTCGCAAGGGCCGTGCCTGTTCTGGCGGTCAAAGAAGATCAGGCTTGAGAGAGAATTCTTATACGGATCACCGATGTGACCCCCTGAACCATTGTCAATGCATTTCCCCCACGTATAGCTACCTTGAGCCTGAATTCCGTGGCTCATCCTTTTTATGACTTGCGCCTGAAGGGATTCATAAGAAGCTGTATCATCCCAGAATGTGGGCCTAAGCACACCCACGTTTGGGTTCGCTTTCGTTCCACTGCCTGCAGGGAACGGCCAGAGATCGCCAACTCCCGGGATAAAAGTGGCAACGACCATGTTGCTGTCATCCGTGGTGAACGGCATATGGACCGTGTGTGAGCCCACGTAACCGACCATCGCCGAGAGGCTGGGAGTAATCTCGCGCTGCACGTTGAGGTTCCAGTTCATGGCGTAATTTCTGTGTGGCTTCTGCTCGGCGTGATAGCTCAGTGCCGTCTTGGGGTCGGGAGTGGCAGCAAAAAGCGCTGCTATCCCGGGCGGGCTTGGGAACGTGTCCGTAGTGCCCGCGAGGTTGCCGCTGGTTTGGAACGCGAACGGGAAGGCCTGGGCCGCCTGTTGGGTATATTCCCAAGGAAGAGGCAGCACGTCGAATATCCCGAAGCCGCCACGGACGGCCGTCTTACCGTTGCGGAATGGGTCCCACGAGAAACCGACCCGGGGCGCGAAGTTGCGAAGTGTCTGGTTATGCGACCAGAGGTTCGAGACCGGAGTGACTACGCCGGTGAAAAAGTCTTTCACGACCGCGTACCCGCCATGAGCCTCGGAGGGGAGAGTGGTCGGTTCGTAGCGCAGGCCTAAGTTCAGCGTCAGGTTCGGGCGAATGCGCCAATCGTCTTGCACATAGAATCCGAGGACGCTCATTCGGGTTCCCATCTCTCTCGAGAAGTTCGGATCGAGCGCGAGGAAGTTTGTGGGGTGGTTCTGAAGGAACGACTGCAGTGAGCCGAAAACAAAGGTCCCCGTTGGCCTTGGGCTCGCTATTTCATTAAATTGTATACGCTCAAACGCAAACCCGAATTTGATTGCGTGAGTCCCCCGAGTGAGGAAGGCATCGTCATCGAACTGGAAGGAGTTCTGAATGTGTCTAAATCGGGAGCCGCTCCCCAAAGATCCCTGCATCAGCGTAAGCCCAGATATGTTCAGGATCGGCGCAGTCAGCCCCGGGACGATACCTAAAGTCTTATCCCCCGCAATCGGCCTGAGCGCACTCACGGGGGCTAGCACCTTTCCGATCACACGGTTGTAACCGAACCGCGCGGCATTAACTAGTGTCGGGCTGAAGACGTGAGTCTCTTCCAAGCCGGCCATCTGCCTTTGGCTGAAAGTCTCTGAGCTTTGATCTAGCAGGTTATCGGGCGTGGTTTGGGGAGACCTGTCAAAGAAATAGAACCCGTCAAGGCTGTCCTTGTCTGAGATCTTATGGTCAACCCTGGTCGTCACGTAGTTCTCCGCATACTGCTGCGAGCCCGAAGTGGCGAAGGGTGCAAAGTCACCGGTTCCTATGGGGGCGCCGGTAGGACTTGGCCAAAAAGCAAGGTAGGGCACGACTTTCAGGTCTACGCCGTTCGCGTTCGTATTGGCGTTGGGTGGGAGCTGTCCGCTTGCGAGCAACCCGTTACGGGCATTCAACGAAGGGACGAGACTATTGAAAGTCAAGCCCTGGGACTGACGGATTCCTTCGTAATCGGCGAAGAAGAAGGTCTTGTCTTTGAAGATGGGGCCGCCGGCGGACCCCCCGAATTGGTTGCGATGGAATCGCGGGATGGGGACAGTTGCAGGATCGAAGAAGTTTTTCGCATCCAGCCCCTCGTCGCGCAAGAACCAATAGGCATTACCATGGAAAGCGTTGGTGCCCGCCTTCATGATGGCGTTGATGACCCCGCCCGAGGTCCGTCCGTACGCCGCCGAATAGTTGGTGCTCAGAACGGAAAACTCTTGAATCCCGTCCACGCCCAATTGGAGGCCGATGACACTACCAGGCGCCCCGTTGGTATAGTCGTTGACGCTGATTCCGTTGATCCGATAGTTATTCTCGTTGGGACGGTGACCACTCGTCGACAACTGGTCTCCGAATCCGCGATTACCCTTGTTTACGGTCCCGGAGGTCGCGAACTGCGTGTGGATGCCGATGATTCCCGGTTGAAGAGTTGCCAGTGAGGCCCAATCGCGGCCGTTCAGGGGCAGTTCCCGCATGGTGCTGGAATCGACGTTGCCACTGATCGCGGACGAGGCAAGCTCCACGGCAGGAGCCTCGCTGGTCACCTCGACCCTCTGAGAAACTTGACCCACCTTGAGAGCAAAATCCAGGGCCTGCTGAGCTCCGACGGTCAACGTAACGCCAGTCTTCACTTGTGTGGAAAACCCGGGAGCCGAGCAGGTGACTTCATAGACCCCTGGGGTGAGGTTCGGCACGCTATAGAAGCCGGCTGTGTCGGTCGCGACTTCCCGGGCGATTCCCGTCGCCGTGTTTTTAATGGACACAGTTGCGTTAGGGACACCGGAACCGGACGCGTCCGTCAACGTGCCGGAGAGGGTCGCTCCTGCAACCTGCGCCCGTGCCGGGACTGAAACAAGCAACGAGATTAAAACAAGTGTTACAACTGCGTTGAACTTGGCAAACATCATGACACCCCTCATCACGCCCTCCTCTTGCCCTCTGCCCAGCGGAAACGGTCCAGAGGCTCGTTCTGTTGTTCGCAGGCGTTGGCTGTATGGACCGCTGGGACAACGCCACGCCAGCGCCGAGCTATATGATGACCATCTTTCCGCGAAATATTTGAATGTCAAGAACTATTATTACAATACGCCCAGCCCCATTCGACCTCATCCGCATACCATTTACCAAGTCGATCGCTAGAGCTTCGCAAGAATTTCATGTTTCAACGCAGTCATTATTTCTCTGACTGTCAAATCACGCCCTTCGATCGAAGCTCGGCAATCTCATCCGCACGGTATCCTAACTCGCGCATCCAGTGATCCGTATCCTGAGAGAGTTTCGGCGCCGGACTCTTCGGCTTGATCGGATCGTTCGGAAATTGGAATCCACCACGCGCGATCTTTTGCTCGCCATCCGGATGCTGCAATGCCGTTACGAAGTTGCGACCTTGCAGATGAGCATGTGCCAGAATCTCCGGAACACTCAAGACACGGCCCGCTGGGACACCAGCTTGCATCATCAGCGCCTCCCATTCCGCCGCCCCGCGAGTTGAGAGTGCTTGTTCCACTTCGTGATTGATGGCCGCGCGATTTTCTCTGCGGATCTCCCGATCGCAAAAGCGGGCATCTGTCTTTAGTTCGGGACGCTGCAAGAGATCGCACAGCTTCTCGTATTGAACTGTTTCGTTTGCGGCGATATTGAGAAGCCCATCCGCCGTTCGAAAGGTGCCCGATGGAGCGGCAGTAAAGTTTTCATTTCCCATCGGTACCGGGATAACGCCTCCATTCAGAAAATTGGATACCACCCAGCCCATGGAAGCAAGCGTGGCCTCGAGCATGGACACATCAATCATGCGCCCACGCCGGGTTGTGCGCGCCTCGACCAGCGCAGCACAAATGGCGAGAGCTGCCGTTATGCCGCCCATGGTGTCGCATATTGGGTACCCAACGCGCAAAGGCGCGCTCTCCACACTGCCCGTCACATCCATAACCCCGGACATTCCTTGAATTATCTGGTCGTAGGCTGGCCGCAGGGCGAGCGGACCATCCTGCCCAAAACCGGTTACCGCGCAGTAGACGATGCAGGGATTGAGGCTGGAAAGCACTGAGTAGTCGAGCTCCAGCCGCCTCATCACGCCTGGCCGGAAGTTTTCCAGCAGCACATGCGAAATGGCGACTAGTTGCTTGAATATCTTCTTCCCTTCGGAAGCTTTCAGATTGATGGTCACCGACTGTTTGCCCGCGTTCACAGAGACAAAGGAAGTTCCCATCAGCTTGCGGGACGGGCCAGGATCCGCTCCGAGTTGGCGCGCCAAATCGCCGGACTTCGGATTTTCAATCTTGATAACTTCCGCCCCCAACAACGCTAATTGGAAGCTGCAAAATGGTCCAGCAAGGACGTTGGTGACGTCCAGAACGCGGACTCCACTTAGAGGTAGTGACATGGAAAACTTTTCACAACGGAGCCATCAGTCACCGAACAGACAGCTTTTTCCGGCATCAAATGGAAATGCAACCTGACGCTGAGTGCTGGCCTTTTATCTTTTCTCCAGCCCGCTTCAAATGGATCCCGCGTTTCCAGTTACGGAGGTCACACCGCAAGCACCTGCGCGGTGCGCACGCAGGAGATGCCCCTCGTACGGCCGCGACGAAAATTGGATGGCAAATTCAGCAGCGTCCAACAATTTTTCCAGGTCGATTCCGGTTTCAAATCCCATGCCGTGAAGAAAGGCCACCAGATCCTCTGTCGCTAAATTGCCGCTCGCACCGGGACAGTAGGGGCATCCACCCAATCCGGCCGTGGTAGCGTCGTATTCTCGCACTCCCGCTTTGAGTCCTGCATAAGCGTTGGCCAAGCCTCGCCCATAGGTATCGTGGAAATGGAGGACAAATTCACCGGGAAGCAACTTCAATTCCTCCCGCAAAAGGGTCACCGCTTCCGTGACCTGATCCGGGAACGCCATTCCGTCCGTATCGCAGAGGGCAATCCGCCATTGGGAGTGCTCCCGCACTGCCTTGACCAGAGCAAGCAAAGCACCGCTGGAGATTTTGCCTTCAAAAGGGCAGTGAAAACTGGTGGAAACACCGACACGGATTTCCGAGCCATCCTGTTCGGCCCTTCGAGTCACTCCTTTGAGCAAATCAAGGGACTGGGCTGCGCTGCGATTCAAGTTCTTGTGATTGAAGGTATCACTCGCGGCCACGACGAACTCGTGGTAGCGGATGCCGGCAGCCACGGCACGTTCATAGCCCTTCAAATTCGGCACGAGGGCCGAGAACCTGACATCGGGAAATCTGCCCAACTCCGCCGCAACGGCCTCGGCGTCGGCCATTTGTGGCACCCAACGGGGATGGACAAAACTTGTGGCCTGAATTTCCTTGATTCCTGCCTGGACGAGTTTCTCGATAAGCCGCAGTTTATCCCGGGTCGTGACAGGCTTCGCTTCGTTTTGCAATCCGTCACGAGGGGTAACGTCAACCACAGTAACTTTCTCGCCCATGATCCGCTCGCCCTTTCGTTCACACCACTGCTGCCCCATCGACCGAAGTTTAGTGGAAGATCTACTAAACTAACAGACTTGGCTGCGAATTTCATTTTGGAAATTGTCGAAGGAAGATAGAAGCAGGTGCGAGCGCCACGAGATCAGCTACAGCTTTCGGTCGAAACTGACCCCGGGACCGGCTCGGGCGAAACGTGATACTTTGCGTGAGCGGCAAGAACACCAGCGAGACTTGTTGAAGGGATGTACTGCATTTCCGCAGAATCAGGATCTCGGGTTGTGAGGAACGCCATGAGTCTTAACAGCGGAAAAGTGTTGCGCGCAAAGCTACTCGAACGCCGCGGATTGCTCGTGCCCGGCGCGGCCAACGCGCTTGCCGCACGCATCATCGACGATCTTGGTTTCGAAGCTGTTTATCTCAGCGGCGCTGGCGTAACGAATACTTTTTGGGGAATGCCGGATCTTGGATTCATCAGCCTTCCCGAAATCGCGCAGCATACAGCAACCGTCCGTGAGGCCGTGAACATCCCTGTCCTCGTCGATGCGGACACGGGTTTTGGCAATGCCCTGAACGTTCGGCACTGCGTGCGCGTGCTCGAACGCGCGGGGGCGGATGCGATCCAGATCGAAGATCAGACCATGCCGAAGAAATGCGGACACTTTTCCGATAAGTCTGTTATTCCAACAGAAGAGATGGTAGGAAAGATCAAAGCCGCCGTCGATGCTCGTATGAGCGACGACTTGCTGATTATCGCTCGCACCGATGCACTCGGGATGGAAGGATTCGAAGTGGCGATCGAACGTGCGGAGCGGTACATCGAAGCCGGAGCGGATGTAACTTTCGTGGAAGCTCCCGAAAGCGCTGAGGTGATGCGCAGAATCCCCCAACGATTGTCCGCGCCACAGATCGTCAATGTTGTTGTTGGCGGAAAGACGCCCGTCCTTGCGCAGGAACAATTGGCAAAGATGGGCTTTGGGCTTGTGCTTTATGCAAACGTTGCCCTCCAGGGAGCGATCGCGGGTATGCAGGCGGCCCTGAAACAGCTCAAGACAAGCGGCCGGATGGACGAGGCGAGTGCGATGGTCGCGAGCTTTGCGGAACGCCAACGACTCGTCAAGAAGCCGCTGTTTGATGAACTGGAGGGCAAATACGCTGGAGGTAAATGATTTTCGAATGCGAGCCAACCCTGTTGAAACAGAAGACACATTGAGTGCAAAAGCACCAAAGCTACCGTCTTGCAAGACTCTCGCGGGACGAAATCTCGATCAGAGATAAAATGCAAATTCATCAGGTAAGAGTCCATCCTTCTAGGGCGCAACTTCCGCGAGAAGAACAGCTCGCGTGGAAAATGGCTGCAGTCGCAAGTGACAGTGTCCCGGTTGAGCCGGACGTGACTGAGCTCATCATCAACCGCATCATCGATAACGCGGCTGTGGCGATTGCTGCGATCAATCGAGACCCGGTGGTTTCAGCCCGGGCGATGGCTCTTGGACATCCTCGCAGCGGCGGAGCAAGCATATTCGGCGTCTCCTCCCTGCAACATTTTAGTCCGGAGTGGGCGGCCTGGGCGAACGGCACGGCCGTCCGCGAATTAGACATGCATGACACCTTTCTAGGGGTGGATTATTCTCATCCCGGAGACAACATCCCGCCCGTCCTTGCGGTAGCCCAAGCCAAGAAAAGGACTGGAAAGGATCTTATTCGCGGTATTGCTGCCGGGTATGAGATACAAATCGATCTCGTCAAGGCCATCTGCCTTCATCGACACAAAATCGATCACATCGCGCATCTGTGTCCGGCCCAGGCCGGGGGAATCGGCGCGATGCTCGGTCTGCCAGTGAATACCATCTATCAGGCGATCCAGCAGGCGGTCCACGTCAGCTTCACCACCCGCCAATCACGCAAAGGCGAGATCAGCAGTTGGAAGGCATTCGCTCCGGCGCATTCCGGAAAATTGGCCATAGAGGCGGTAGATCGCGCGATGCGTGGCGAAGAGGCCCCGAGCCCGATTTATGAAGGAGAAGATAGCGTTGTTGCATGGATGCTGGATGGGCCGGGCGCGCAGTACGAGGTGCCGCTTCCCGGTCCAGGCGAACCAAAGCGCGCCATTCTGGAGAGCTTCACGAAAGAGCATAGTGCCGAGTATCAAGCGCAGGCGTTGATCGATCTCGCCTTCCGCATGAGAAAGAAAATTGCGGACATCTCTTCTATCGAAAAAGTGATTATTCACACCAGCCACCACACGCACAGTGTGATCGGCACGGGCGCGAATGATCCGCAAAAGATCGATCCGAAAGCCGGCCGGGAGACTTTGGATCATTCCATCATGTATATCTTCGCCGTGGCTCTTCAAGACGGCCGCTGGCATCATATCCAGAGCTACAAACGGGAACGCGCCAGCCGCCCGGACACGATCCGACTCTGGCGCAGCGTCGAAACTCGGGAAGACGAAGAGTGGACACGCCGCTACCATGCGGTCGATCCTGCCGAAAAAGCCTTCGGTGCGCGAGTCGAGATCCTGCTCAAAGATGGCTCGCGGATCGAAGATCAATTGGCCATTGCAAATGCTCACACACTCGGTGCTAAACCATTTGGACGAGCCGACTACATCCGAAAATTTCAGACGCTCACCGAGCGGATCATTTCACCTCAGGAATCACAAAGATTCATCCATGCCACGCAAAAACTGTCCGACCTGCTGGCCACCGATTTGCACCAGTTGAATGTCGAATTGCCGGCGGAGACACTCGCGCAAGGGCACTCCGGAATCTTTTAGTAACCCAGTAGCGGCGAATATTGACCGGAAGAGGGCCATTATGTACATGAGAGCAAAACATGTCTGTAAGTAGTACAGCGGAAATCACGGCACGCATTGAGCGGTTGCCCTCATGCCGGGAGCTGTGGCGCCTGATCGTGCTGCTCTCTCTGGGAGGCTCCTTTGAAATGTACGATCTGTTTCAAACTGCGTATCTAAGCCCAGGTCTGATTTCCAGCGGGATTTTTCGAGCGGCCGGGAAAGGATTGTTCGGTCTGACTGACCAGGCTACATTCGCGGCCGCAACCTTCGCCGGGCTCTTTGTCGGGACGATCGTCTTTGGCTCAGTGGCGGACCGTTTTGGAAGGCGCGTCGTATTTACGTTCTCGTTGCTGTGGTATACCGCGGCGAGTACTGCCATGGGGTTGCAACACACAAACGTGGGGGTCGATTTGTGGCGGTTCATCGCGGGCGTCGGCATCGGGGTGGAGTTGGTAACTATTGATGCCTATATCTCCGAGCTTGCTCCGAGGCACCTCCGCGGACGGGCGTTCGCCATCAATCAGTCCGTACAGTTTCTAGCAATCCCAACCCTCGCTCTGGCCTCCTGGATCTTGGTTCCCCGCAGTCCGTTGGGTCTGGCCGGATGGCGTTGGGTGGTTTTCCTGGGTGGCGTGGGCGCAGTTGCGGTTTGGTTCATCCGTCGAAGCGTCCCTGAATCCCCGCGTTGGTTGGCCCAACAAGGCAGGCTCGACGAAGCCCGCAAAGCGATTGCCCAGATCGAAGCGCGCGTTGAGGCTGAACTCGGCCACCCGCTGAGTGGGCCCGTTCTTGTGGCTTCCGAGGCGGGGGGGATGGGGAAGTTTTCCGAAATATGGGTGGCGCCGTACCGCAAGCGCACTTTGATGCTGGTCGTTTTCAATTTCTTTCAAACGATCGGCTTCTATGGATTCGGTAATTGGGTGCCGGCGCTTATGGCCTCAAAGGGTTCAAATATTACCAACAGCTTGCAATACTCCGCCGTCATTGCCTTGGTATATCCGATCGGTCCGTTGCTCTGCATGGCGATTGCCGACAAGTTCGAACGCAAATGGCAAATCGTCAGCGCTGCGATCGGCACGGCTTCGTTCGGCCTGCTCTTCGCGCAGCAGACGAGCGCCGCCCGGCTGATAGTTTTTGGGATGCTCATAACGCTTTCCAATAATCTTTTGTCCTATTCCTATCACGCCTACCAGGCCGAGCTTTTCCCAACTCGGATCCGAGCCCGCGCCATTGGGTTTGTCTATTCGTGGAGCCGCCTCTCAACAATATTCACAAGCTTCATGGTCGCTTTTTTCCTCGAGAAGTTCGGCACGAAAGGCGTTTTTGTATTCATCGCGGCCAGCATGCTGATGGTCATGCTGTCTATTGGCATTTTCGGGCCACGCACCAGAGGTTTGGCACTCGAAGAAATTTCGCACTGACTTGCAGCTGGATGATCGAAAAAGGCCCGTGCCGAGAGGTGCAGTGGTGAGCACGAAGAACACTATCAGTGTTTCATATATCGTCATTAAATAACGATTAGGTAATTATTCCGGCGCGATGATGCTGCCAGGCGTACCAGTCTTCGACAAGAGGTCGAGGCCGAAAATCTTCGCGTTTGGACACACGAGATGGAAGCGCATCAGCCAGGAGAGCGCCATGCCGGGGAACCACCGCAACCCGCGCACCCCTTTCTTCGTATCCTTTTCAGAGAGGATTCTGCGTCCTCCGAGAGTTCGTACCGCGCTTCGCAGGATGCGGTAGAGTAACTGGAAAGGCTTTCTTCGCCCCATGCTTGCCATCCGTGACAATCTTGCGCAGTGCTTCAGCGCGCTGCGCGCGCACAAGTTGCGTGCCTCGCTAACGATGCTTGGGCTCACGATGGGCGTGGCCACCCTCATCACCGTCATGACCATCGTGCAGGGCGCAAACGTTTATGTGGAACAGAAAATCGCCAACCTCGGCACAAACGTCTTTCAGATCGCGCGCACTCCTTTCGCGGTGACAGACTTCAACATCATCATTAAAGCGCTAAAGTACAAGAAGATTGAGCTCGACGACATGCGCGCCATTGAAAAAGGATGCGCCGCTTGCGGAGAAGTTGGCGCCAGCGCCAGCGGCACCGTGCGGGTGCGATCCGGCAACAAAGAGGTGCCGGATGTGAGCCTATACGGACACACGGCAAACATGGCGGATATTGATACGCGCACGGTCGAGTTTGGCCGCTACTTCACCCCGTCCGAAGCCGAACACCATGCCAACGTCTGCCTCATCGGCGACACGCTCGTGCAGCAGTTATTTCTCGGCATGGACCCCATTGGAAAGGCCATTCGCGTCGGCAACGATGAGTTCATGGTAGTGGGCATCATGGAGAAAATCGGCAGCGTCCTCGGCCAGGACCAAGACAAGTTCGTCACGGTCCCACTGCCGGTCTTCCTGCGCATGCAGGGGGCGCACACCAGCCTCACCATCAACGTCAAGACCAGCACAGAGAATTTTGAGAAGGGCCAGGACCAGGCGCACCTCACCTTGCGCTCGCGACGCCACCTCACTGGCAAAATGGATGATGACTTCTTCATCGGCACCAAGGAAAGTTATATGGCCTTGTGGCGCAGCATCAGCTCTGCATTTTTCGCCGTGTTCATTATGGTAAGCGCTATCTCGGTGGTCGTCGGCGGCATCGTCATCATGAACGTCATGCTGGTGAGCGTAACCTTGCGGCGGAGGGAGATCGGCGTGCGGCGCGCGGTGGGCGCGACAAAGCGCGACGTTCTACAGCAGTTCATGACGGAAAGTGTCATGCAGTGTATCGCCGGAGGACTTGCAGGCATAACGCTAGGATTCCTGGTCGCCCTGGCCCTCCGGACATATACCCCTTTCCCGGCTTCCGTTCAGACATGGGTGGCCGTGCTGGGTGTGTTCCTGAGTTCGGGAGTTGGGTTGTTCTTCGGAATCTATCCGGCAGTGCGCGCATCACGTCTGGATCCGGTTGTCGCCTTGAGGTCTGACTGATGGTGATCATGACGCTTGCTCAGGCCCGAGAAAATTTCTTCGCTGCAATAGAGACGCTGCGCTCGTCCAAAGTGCGCTCCACCCTGACCGTGCTCGGCATCGTTATCGGGGTTTCCTCGGTGATTTCCATGGCGGCGATCATTCAGGGTCTGAACAAGTTTGTGCAGGACAAAGTGGAATCCCTCGGCTCGCGCACGTACTTCCTCTCACGATTCCCGCCTGGCACCGACCCCTCCCGCTGGCCGGAAAGCATTCGCACCCGCAGGTATTTTGAATACGATTATTCCGACTTCATCCGCCAAGCCGCTCCAGATGTGCAGATTGTGACTACGGTCGGTACGCGCGGCTTTTTCTTCGGGGACAGCAACCTGATCACCAGGGGTGACCATAGCGTCGAGAAGGTCATCGTGCGCGGCGCTGAGCCGCAGTACACGGAGGCAATTCCGTTATTCACGGTCGCTCGCGGCCGCTTCATCAGTACTTTCGACCAGGAGCACGCGCGGCCCGTAGTGGTGCTCGGCGCGGCCATCAGCGAATCGCTCTTTCCCAACAGCGACGCCGTCGGCAAAGAGGTGCGCATCAACGGTGCCGTCTACGAGGTCATCGGTGTCTTCGAGCACGACCAGGGTCTGTTCCTCGGTCCCGGCGTGGATATCTTCGCCATCATCCCGCTGAGCAACTTCAAGAAGCAGTATCCCGAATCCAAAGAGCTGATCATGGCATTCACCGTTCCGGAGAACGTCAACGTCGAAAGCGCGCAGGGTGAGGTCATTCAGGCAATGCGCCGCCTGCGCCGCGTCCCCGCCGGTAAGGAAAATGATTTCGAGCTGAGCTCGCCGGACTTTCTCAGCAATCTGTGGAATCAGCTCACTGGGGCGCTGGTGATTCTCACGACCATAATCAGCTCTATAGGGCTACTGGTGGGCGGCATCGGCGTGATGAACATCATGCTCATTTCCGTGACCGAGCGCACACAGGAAATTGGAGTGCGTAAAGCCATCGGCGCACGCCGCGCGGATGTCCGCCTGCAATTCTTGCTTGAAGCCGTGGTCCTCACGCTGGTCGGCGGCACAATCGGCATTCTGATCGGGGCCGGCATATCCACATTGGTGCGCACTCTAGTGCCTTCGATTCCCGCAGCGCTGTCTTATCTATGGGTTTCGATTGGATTCGCGATCTCCGTCGGCGTGGGCCTGTTCTTCGGCTATTATCCGGCAAATCTGGCGGCCAACCTCGATCCCATAGATTGCTTGCGGTACGAGTAAAAATCTTAACGTTCAACACGGAGGCAAGGCTTCAAGCCTCTCAGTTACGAGGCGCAGTTAGTTTTCCACTCTGACTAGGGAGTCCGCATCGGTGGCCTGAAAATCTTCTTCGTCTGCTCCGCGGTTCTGAGGTGATAAACAGGAAAGCTCCCCCAAAGTCGCGAAGGGTTTGGCACAATAAGGAGTGAAGCAGCCAGCAGACCCGCAACTGCGAAGGCAAGTTTAGAAAACTTGCCCGAGGGGGCGCTAACCGGACAAGTCGGCACTAGGAGGAACTTGTCCGGTAATCCGACTTATCGGGAGCTAGCGGAGATATGCCTAGGCTTGCTCACACCAACGTCTCGATTGCCCAGATGGTGCTCGACGGCCAGTGTAATGATTCACTCTTTCGGAAAATCGCTGCGGTCGCCCCCGCCCAGCGAACTCACGTCGTCTCTTTCCCCGGTGTTGTGCTCCGATGGCTTGTATCGCGGCTCGTGCTTCATCCACACGTGCGTCGCGCGCGTCGCCGGTACAGCCGTCAAGAGCAAATATTCCTGACCCTCCACGCTAAATTTGATTTGGCTCTCAAACACCGAACCCTCTACCGCATCCTTGAACGGTGCAGAAGAAAACAGAAATCGCCCCTCTCCCGGCCAGTAGATGGATACCCCTGTGCCGCGACTAGTGTCACCAGTCGAGGAAGCACCGACTTCGTTGAAGACGACCTCCCTACCGCGGATGAGCACCGGCGATACGATACGGAATTCATTCGCCTTCGGGTCGACGGTGTCTTCTGGTGAGAAGAAGCTCGGCGGCTTGTGGTCAATAAAATCTCCAGCGAATTGGATTGACCCCAAACCCGGCACGGAAATCTCTGCGTTCCTCCCCGGCTCAACCCAAAGGCTCTGTTGCACAATATCCTTCAGCCTTTGCTCAGCGTCTCCGGTGAAATTGGGATCAGGATTTTCGTACCTGGTTTTCACTCCCAGTTCGACACGGTCGTCCTCTCTCCGAAGGAATCGGACACTCATGGAAAAAATGCCTCCGGTCGGTACAGCGCTGAAATGTGCAAAGCCGTCGCTCCCAGGTTCTCCATCCGTCGCCAGCGCCACGTGCAAAACCTCACCGTCGGGAGGTAGCTTGACCGCCAGCCACAGCACCGATCCGGTCGAATTTGGCCGTGCGCGCACCAGCACCAACCCCCCGGATAGCAGAAAGATCGCCACCAACATCGACGCAAACGCAAGTCGCGGTATGCGCATCGATTCTTGACTTTTCCGCCACCAGCTTGAGCGCAGCGCTTTTCTGTTCTCCCATGTGCGGTCCTTCACATCCGTTCGCTCACCCAAGCTGGCCGCTCGCCGCAATTCCGCACCAATGGCCGAGTAAGCGGCCAGCCGTCCGCCGCACTCATCGCAGGCTCCCAGGTGCTCCGCCGCCTCTCGGGGTATTTTTTCTCCGTCGTACAGAGCGGAAATAAATTCCGCCACCTCGTTGCATTTCATGTACCCTCCTTCTTCACGGGCCGTGTGGCGTACCACACCATTCGCAATTCTTCTCGCGCCGAGAAAAGTCTCGATCGCACTGTACCTACAGGTATCTCCAAGATCTGCGCCAGTTCTGCGTACGACTGTCCCTCGACTTCCCTTAACCACAGCAAACTTCGTTGCTCCTCTGGCAACCGCTGGAGGGCATCGCCGACCAGCGACGCAATCTCGTTCTTACATTCGGCAGGCTCCTCAATGGGACTTCCGTCCACTGATCCACGTTTGCGCCACCATTCAGCCGCGCACTTTCGTGCCACTCCAAACAAATACGCTCGCAACGTGCCCCTCTCCGGCGTGAAGCCGTTGGGACTTCGCCACATCTGGGTGAAGGTCTCCTGCATCACATCTTCCGCCGCTTGGCAATTGCCGACGATCTGCCGCAGATACCCCAGCAGTTGCGGCCCCATCTCTCGGTAAAACGCGTCGAACGCCTGCGCCTCTCCGCGACGAATCCGCTCCCACAGTTCGTATTCCTCAGCCAATTCTTGTCTCCACCCTGTTATTCGGGCTTGCTGTCCAAAAAGTTCATCACACATCGTAATTGCCGCGCAACTGAGCCTGAGTCCGTTGTAGAAACGGCCCGCCAAGGGTTTGGGGGCAAGCCGTAAAAGGGTCCCTGCACCGTACTAGGATGAATGAGGCCAAGAGCCTTGTAATTGCTGGGGCTTGGCTGGGGGGTGGTGACCTAGTGCCTGATTAACGCGCTTACATGACAAGTGGAGTAACGGTACGGCACTTGTCCGGTAATCCGACTTATCAGGAGTTGGCAACGTACAGTCGGGCAGACCGCGTCCGACAAAAACTTCCGAGTTGCCGACCATCCGGTAGTTGTCACAAGGTAGCCCGAATTCGGCATGCCGGGCAGCCCACTTCCACGGATAGTGCGTTGCACGTTAAGTTGAGGGCTGGAGGTACCGGAAAAAGGATCCCCGAGGGTATAATCGCGGCCAATTATGGCCCTCGCTCCAGGCAGCAAACTCGGTCCATTTGAAATTGTTGCTCTACTGGGCGCGGGCGGCATGGGCGAAGTCTATCGCGCGCGGGACACGCGGCTCGAGCGCGCCGTTGCGATTAAACTTCTGCCCGCCGCATTCTCTGCAAACAGTGATCGGTTGCAGCGCTTCGAGCAGGAAGCGCGCTCGGCATCTGCCCTCAATCACCCGAATATCGTTACCATCTACGAACTCGGAGAGGACGGTTCCAGTCATTACATCGCGATGGAGTTGGTAGAGGGGAAGACCCTGCGCAAGCTGCTCACCTCCGGCTTGATGCCTATGCGAAAGGCCATTGAAATCGCGGCGCAGGTTGCGGAGGGTCTCGCCAAGGCTCATGAAACGGGCATAACGCACAGGGACTTAAAGCCCGAGAACCTCATGGTCTCTGACGATGGATTGGTCAAAATCCTCGACTTTGGCTTGGCGAAGCAGTCTTCGCCCAGCGGAGAGACTTCGGATCTGTGCAGTACGTCAGCCTCGCCGTCTTCATCTGGTCTGATGGTAGGAACGCTGGGATACATGTCACCGGAGCAGGCCAGCTGCGATCGGCTGGATTTCCGGTCAGACCAGTTCTCGTTCGGCTTGGTGCTCTACGAGATGGTGACCGGAAAGCGCGCCTTTCAGAGAAGTACAGCAGCGGAGACACTAGTGGCCATTCTCCGGGAACAAGCCGGACCGATCGGAGTCCAAAATCCCGACGCCCCCGCTCCGCTGTGTTGGGCAATCGAGAGGTGTCTGGCGAAAGAGCCCGATAAGCGTTACATGTCTACCCGACATCTCGCACGGGAACTTGCAGCCATTCGCGACCGCTTCTCGGAGAGACCAGTTAAGCAGATGGAGTCTCGCCCGACCAATATTCCTGTGCAGCGGACCGCGTTTGTGGGGCGAGAAAAGGAAGTCGCTGCCGCCAAAGAACTCCTGCTGCGTCAGGATGTGCGACTGGTGACGGTCACGGGTCCAGGTGGGATCGGCAAAACGCGTCTCGCAGTGGAAGTGGCGAGCGGCCTTATCGAGCGGTTTCCAGGTGGGATCCATTTTGTCCCGCTCTCCCCGCTAAGCGATCCGGGCTTGATCGCCTCTGTGATCGTTCAGACGTTGGGAATACGGGAGGTGGGAGGTCAGTCAGCCCTCGAAATACTCAAGGAGAATCTACAGGATTCATTGCGCGCACCAATGCTGCTCCTGTTGGACAATTTCGAGCACCTGGTTCAAGCAGCGCCTACCGTCGCAGAGATCCTGGTGATGGGTGCCAATCTTAAAATCCTAGTGACGAGTCGCGCAGCGCTGCACGTATACGGTGAACATGAATTTCCGGTGCCGCCGCTTGCGCTGCCGCATTCGCGGTCCATGCCTTCTGTGGAGGTCCTGTCACAGTACCCCGCCGTCGCGCTGTTCGTACAACGCGCCATCGCTGCCAAGCCAGATTTTGAACTTAACCGGGAGAACGCGTCCGCTGTCGCTGAGATTTGCGCTCGATTGGATGGTCTGCCTCTCGCGATCGAGCTTGCAGCCGCCCGGGTCAAAGTTCTTTCGCCCTCTTCTCTGCTGACACGCCTGGCGAGCCGGTTGCAGGTATTAACGGGCGGGGCGCGGGACCTGCCACGGAGGCAGCAGACGCTTCGTGCCGCCATGGATTGGAGCTACGACCTTTTGAGCGCTGCAGAGCAGAAACTTTTTCGGAGATTGTCAGTGTTCGTGGGGGGGTGCAATCTGGAAGGCGTCGAGGCAGTGTGCGACACCAAGGGTGATCTCAATTTGGACCTGCTCGACGGCATGGCATCCATGGTAGACAAGAGCCTCGTGCAGCAGGTCGAACGCGCGAACGGCGAAACACGATTCGTGATGCTAGAAACAATTCGCGAGTACGCTTTGGAAAAACTGGAGGTAAGCGGGGAGGAGGCGTTGACGAAACGCGCCCATGCGGCCTACTGCCTGGTGCTGGCAGAAGAAGAGGCTACGGAGCCTAGCGGCGTGCAAGGGACGGGGTGGCTAGAACGCTTCGCGCTCGAACATGACAATTTTCGTGCGGGCCTTGAGTGGCTGACCGAAACCGGAGATGCGGAGTGGGGCCTGCGTCTCGGCACCGCCCTGTTTCGCTTTTGGGAGATTCGCGAGTATCTCGCTGAAGGCAGAGACAGGTTGGGTAGGCTGCTGAAGCTCGCAGGAGCGGCAGCTCCTACGAAGTCGCGCACGCGCGCGCTTTTTGCAGCAGGCGTCCTCGCCGGCGAGCAGGGAGATTACGCCTCGGCGGAGAAGCTTATCAGCGAAAGCCAAAACATCGCGCGTCAGTTGGGCGACAATACCGGTGTCGCCGTCTCCCTAAACGCGCTGGCGGTCTTTGCTCGTGACCGGGGTAACGTTGCAACGGCGCGCGCCCTGTTTGAAGAAAGCCTCGCCCTTTGGAGAGAGTTGGGGGACTTGAAGGCCGTCGCTCGCGCTCTCAGTAACTTGGCGAATGTTGTCAAATTGCAGGGAGACTATGAACGCGCGCGCTCCCTTTACGCGGAGTGCCTTTCCATCTTCCGAGGACTGGGAGATCGGGCGGGTGTCGCTTGGTCACTTAACTACCAGGGAGATGTCGCACACGATCAGGGTGACTCCGCCGCCGCGCGCACATTGTACGAAGAGGGCCTGGCAATCTTTCGGGATCTAGGTGACCGTTGGGGCATTGCTGGCACACTGGCTGATCTGGGAAGCTTGGCGAGGGAACAGCAGGACTATCCCCGTGCGCATTCTCTGTACCGGGAAAGCATAATAATTTTCCACGAACTCGATCATAAACGCGGAATTGCCCGCCTGCTGGAGTGTTTCGCGTGCTCAGCAGCTGCTCAATTCCGGGCAGAGTGTTCCCTGCGGTTGGCGGGCGCAGCGGCTGCGCTGCGCCAAAATATTGGCGCTCCGCTTACGCCTGCGGAACAAGTTAAACTGGAAGCTAGTCTGGACCCGGCCCGGCAGGCGATGACCAACACGGCAGGCGGGACGGCCTGGCTAGAAGGTTGGGCGATGCCATTCGAAAAAGCGATTGAGGAAGTACTGATTCCCGAGGCGGTATCTCCCTCGTCTTCGCGCACGGGCACCCCAACCGGCTGACGCCGATGCCGAGGGAAATCGGGATGCCACCTGAGGGTTCAGCATCCACTTACTCTGCGGTAGTCGCGTCGATGAGTCGGCGCACGGCGGAGACGCGATTGGCAGGAAGGCCTACGCGCTTGGCGTGTTCTTGGATGATAGCTTCGTCCGGAGCGAGGTAGACGCAGTACACTTTGTCACCTGTCACATAGCTATGGAGCCACTGAATCTCGGGACCCAATCCCTTCAAAACGTTAACTGACTTTTGAGAGATTTCCCGCAATTGAGCGTCTGTTAGATTTCCGGCTCCCGGGACTTCGCGTTCGATGACGAATTTGGGCATACTCATCCTCCCTGATGCGCACGCATGCTAGCATGCAGATGGAGCGGCTTCAAGACGGCTTGGTCGAAGTTGCCCCGGCCAGCGAAAAACGGCCAAGAACAAAAGAATGAGGTTGCCATGGATCTTCGATCGCTTCAGAAGCCGCTGAAAGAGCAATACCGCAATGACCCAAATGCCTCGCAAATCACTCTCCGGGCGAAAAGCGGGCAGACGGATGTTCCGGTTTCATGCTCGGTCGATATCGGGCGCTCCATCTTCAACGCGGAGGCCCACAAGGGTGTTGGAGGTGCCGGCGCCGGCGCCTGTTCTGGTGACCTTTTGCTTGGGGCGCTTGCGGCTTGCGCACAGATCACGTGTCAGATGGTCGCCGCGGCGATGGGCGTACCAACCGAACGCATTGAAGTCACCGTGGAGGGAGATTTGGATCTTCGAGGCACCCTTGGCATATCAAAAGACGTGCCCGTGGGCTTTGAGAACGTTCATGTTCATTTTGATGTTGCTGCTCCTAAGGCGACCCCCGAGCAAATACGTGGATTGCAAGAGAAAACAGAACAGTATTGCGTTGTGATGCAGACCTTAATGCGACCGCCGAGGGTCCAGACCGAGTGGATTGGTCACGACTGAACACCCGGCCGCCATAAGTCTTCACGTGTCGGGCGCTTTGCGTAGGCGACGATACGCCCGGGATGTGTCAGTCCACGCGTGGCGTCACGGGACGACAATCTCACTATTTGAGATCGGAGCCGCCCCCACGGTCGTGCAGAGACAAATGCGGCATTCGGATCCTCGAATCATGTTGGGAATCTACGGCCACGTCGTGGGCGACGCGCAGCGCAGAGCAGTAGTACACCAAGCTGATCGCATCGAACAGCACGCGTCGGCGTTCAATTGGAGCCGAGTGCCCATATTGGAGCCGAGTTGTCCGTAACTGCCTGATTCGTCGAGGTGATTGGTAGGGGCGGTGGGGATCGAAAATTAACCCATCACCCCAAAGTCCTGTAAACAGTGGTGTTGCGACCGCTCTTACCGAGACAACCACTACAATCACTACAAATGCCGAACCCAAGACGGGCTCTTTACAAATCCGTAGATTAGGTGTCTGCTAGTGAGATGCAGGAGGACTAAACGCTTTCAATATTGATTTCGACCTTTATCACGACGAATCGCAGATAGCTGGCTACTGGCACGGAATCCTTTTCGTTCCCCGCAAGACAAGAACGCATCTCCTAGATTGTCTGGCCACACTTCGTAAGAACACCGGAAGAGCAGATCCTATTTCCCTCAAGCTCGTTGACAGGTCATCAGGCCCGCTCTATCGGTGTACCTCTGGTTGGCTGCAAGTCGGAGTGGCAGCGCTGCTCCAGAGACTCAGGAACAAACACTATTCAATACCCACCGGGCATTCCGCTCGCCATTCAGAGTATGTGCCGTTCACCGAAATCATAGGAGCAAGATTCATTGTTTTTCGCGTCCGCTGTCTTTCCGACATGACCTTGTGCAACGACTATGTTTCCCGAGTTGAGCGAACCTTTGCCATGGGCCTCAAAGGTGGGCTGGGACTGTTTTCCAAGTACGGCGACAAGCTTTGCGTTCGGTCCGTTCATTTCGACGGATACAAACAGTATGACCGCAACCTGAATCTTCCGCGTATCCTGAACAAAATCGGAGTTCCTCCGAATGGCGTGAGCTTTGCTTCCGATGTTGCACTTGATTCGAGAGACTCAGATCATCGCGAGCCCGACTCTCAGTCCTACGACGATTGCCAACTACAGCAACTTACGGACGTTCTGGTCAGTGGATTTAGGACTGTTCTTGCGGAAGCAAAACATGCCTCACAACTCGAAATATGCAAGCCGCTTGCGGAACTCGCAAAAACGTGGGACCGAGGACCAAAAGGCTACAGCAATAGTCGCTGGTTCAAGGGCATTTGCATTAGCGAAGGATTTATTGAGGACGGTCAATGGCAATTCGCAAGAATCGAAAACCGCCCCGAATCGAACCAGCCTACACTGTTCTGAGGAATTTTCAGGTTTGCTAAATTTCCGAGATGAGGCTGCGGATGCTCTTCGAACCCAGACACCGCACTGGACGAATATCCGCTTGAAGAGGGAGTTGCCAACACGCCATGCCAACCAACGTCGGTATCCAACGAATTTCGCCGTCGGATGACCCGTAGAGAAGAACGCTCCATAAACCGCCCCCGCTTACCCCAGAAAACCATTTCGGTATGCCAGGGAAAGTGACTTTCATATCCAAATCAAAGTAGTCCAAGCCGCCAAAATTGTACTCACTACGAATCGTCGCGAACATGCCGTTCATTGTAAGGCTGACGTGCTTTGGCAAGGCATTGCTCTGCTCCTCAGGAGAACCCATGAGAATCCACACTTCTAGCGAACTTACGTTGGGAGGCTCTGGTATTTCCAAAGTAAGAGGATAAAACTGCTTTCTCTCCTTCAAGCGGGTGGCGTATTCCGAAGGTATTTTGAGAAGCTGCATGTCTGGGCCCCACGGATCGCGGTCGGAAACGAGTTCCGGACCGTACGTAGTGATCGTCCCAACCGGAATAAAAAATTTATGGTCTACGTCCTCCTTATCCAGCGTCAGGCCGACTCCAGCGGAGTTTTTCATCATATTCCAGACGTGCGTGGCGGTAAGAATGAAAACTTCGTTTTCAACGGAAACCAATGACCCGGACCCGCAGAGACGCAGTTCCTCTTCCTGTCCCGCCCCGGTAACCGATAGCAGTGCCGTGCTATATGACCCAATATCGCGGCCAATCCTATCGGCGAGGCCCGCACTCGAATCGTAGAGTTGGTTTTGAATCGCGATGGGATCAATCACGGGAACTCCTTTTCTGCTGCGCATTAAAGTCTGACAATGCCATTGCAACCGCGCATGGCGCTCTGATACCTTTGCATGGACTTGTATTGGATGCAACTGTGCCAAGAGGAAGCACCGGATTTAAGCAGCCGGAAAGAAATACGCGACTCGCTTATCCTACGTTATAGATGTTCACGTCAATATGAATGAGAAAGAACGGCACGGCCAACATTGGACAAACGCTTCGGTCCTAGCGTTGGCTGGCAACTCTGACGCTTTGGAAGTCCTGACTGCGAAAGTACGCGAGCTTGTCTTCGGCGCGTTCGAAGCGGGCTGGTCGGGACCGCCGTACGATCCATTTTCCCTTGCCGCCCTGCTGGGAATCGAAGTTGCACCGAGCAAGGATGTCGTTGACGCTCAAATTCTTACAGGGAGAGGCGGTAGCCTCAGAATCGTATTCAATCCCGACCGCCCTGCGGCCCGAATAAATTACTCCGTCGCGCACGAACTTGGACACTCGTTGTTCCCTGACTGTGCGGACATAGTCCGAAACAGGATTAAACACAGCGGCGCCACTCGCGATGAGTGGCAACTGGAGATGCTGTGTAACATCGCGGCGGCGGAAATTCTTATGCCAGTGGGAACATTACGAGCCGAGGACTTGAAGCCAGAAGTGGACCGCCTTCTCGAATTGCGGCAGCGGTATGCGGTTTCGAGCGAAGCAGTACTTCTCCGGATGCTTCGATTGACATCCGCAAACTGCATGGGATTTGTAGCGAGGCGTGAGCCCGATTCTTCGACTGGTCACTACAGGATTGATTATGCACTCGGTTCACCTTCATGGCAGCTACCAGTTAAAGCTGGGCTTCCATTGTCGCAACAGAATGTCATATCCCAATGTACTGCGATCGGATTCACCGCGAAAGGTACAGGAAAGTGGTTCGACACGCATCAAGACTGCAAGGTAGAGGCAGTTGGAATCCCTCCTTACCCGGGCCGCACGTATCCACGGGTCGTCGGTATCGTCAAGCCGCTCGAGCAGGTGGAGGTAACACAGAAGGTCATCACTTATCTCAAAGGGGATGCGACAAGCCCGCGTGGTACTGGGCTTCGAATCCTTGCCCATATTGTTAGTAATCGTGGATTAGTGTGGGGAGCAGGTTTCGGGCGCGCAGTTAGAAAGAAATGGCCAAGGGTTCAAGATGAGTTTGCGAAATGGGCTGTGGGACATCACGACGAATTTCAGTTAGGCAACATTCGTCTTTCGCGAGTGGATGATTCCCTCATTGTGGCTCACTTGGTGGCACAACACGGAGTAGGTCCGTCCAAGACACCACGCGTCCGCTACGGTGCAATTGAAAAATGTTTGCGAAAACTCGCTGACTTCGCTGTTGCACGAAATGCGACTGTGCACATGCCCAGAATAGGCACAGGGGAAGCGGGCGGCTCGTGGGAGATCATCGGCGAGATCGTCGAGGACACGCTCTGTCAAAGAAAGGTCGACGTAACTGTCTACGACCTGCCTGCTGGGGCGAATAAAACACGCCAATCACAGGGCACACTGGCATTTTCCAAGGGAGCTTAGTGTCAAGTCGAGGAGACGTACTTGCCAAAACAAATAGTCCTGCTCTCAGGCAACATCTCCTCTGGAAAAAGTACGCTTTCCAATCTACTGCAAGAGCAATTTGGGCTTCATGTTCTAAAGACCAAGAAAGTCATTCAAAACATCGCGATGCAGAAACTGGGTCACGAAGTTGAAAATGAACGTCGTGCCATGCAAAAGTTTGGCGACTCTCTCGACAAAGAGACTCGTGGGCGCTGGGTTAGAGATGCACTGTCTCGCCTGATCAGAGACCTTGGCTCCGCTGGCACTGAGGCAAGAATAGTTGTTGATGCTGTCAGAATTCTCGACCAGATAAGGACAATCAGACAGGCTTATTCCTTTAGCGTCGTACACGTCCACCTGAAAGCTCCATCCGACATTCTCGATAGTCGCTACAAGCGAAGGCATGTGGCAGGATTTAAGGAACTAGCTTCTTTTTCCGAAGCCGAGAAAAATAAGACTGAATCTCGAGTGAAAGAGCTTGAAGACGCGGCAGATTTTGTTATCGACACCAGTCGCTGCTTAGCTCAGGCAGTTTTGGTGCGAGCAGCAACACACCTCGGGTTGTATGCAAGGGCGTATGATCGCCGCGTGGACTTAGTCGTCGGTGGTCAGTATGGCAGCGAGGGCAAGGGACACATTACCTCGTACATTTCTCGCGACTATTCTGTGCTTGTCAGAGTCGGTGGCCCCAATGCTGGTCACAAAGTTTTTCAGGAGCCGGACCCCTACACCCACCATCAACTCCCTTCCGGTACATCTCGGAATCCCACGGCAAAACTAATTCTGGCTCCGGGCTGCGTTTTGAACGCCGAGAAATTGATGGAGGAGATTGCCAAGTATGGCGTGACATCGGAACGCCTTTCGATCGACCCGCAAGCGATGATAATCAGCAAAGGCGACATAAGAGGGGAAGCCGAACTGGTCAAGCGAATCGGCTCGACCGGGCAAGGTGTCGGTTTCGCCAGTGCTCGCAGAATTAGGGATCGCGGTAGAAAGGTCATACTTGCAAAAGACGTTCCGGACCTTATGCCGTTCGTTCGGGATTCATGGACTATATTGGAGGAGGCTTACCGCAAGAGCGAAAGCGTTCTCGTGGAGGGCACGCAGGGTGCTGGCCTTAGCCTTTACCACGGAACGTATCCACACGTGACCTCTCGGGATACAAGCGTTGCGGGCTGCTTGTCTGAGGCGGGAATCCCAGCAAGTCGCGTGCGAAAAGTAGTGATGGTGATTAGAACTTACCCAATCCGAGTTGAAAGTCCGACGAAAGCGACATCAGGACCGATGGACTTGGAGATCGATTGGAGAACCGTTTCGAGTCGATCTCGTATTCCTCTCGACAAATTGAAGACCACCGAGAAAACTACCACCACTGCACGTAAGAGGCGAGTGGCTGAATTTGATTGGGCACTGCTTCGACGCGCTGCTGCCCTAAATGGTCCTACTGATTTGGCGTTGACGTTTGTGGACTATTTGAACCGCAAGAATGAAAAAGCAAGACGTTATGATCAACTTGACGGGGAAACTAAGGAATTCATCGTTGAGGTAGAACGCGTCGGAGCTGCTCCCGTTTCGCTGATTTCGACGCGGTTTGATTTTCGCAGCATCATTGACCGGAGAGCATGGTAAATGGGAGTCACTCCGGAAGAGCTTGCGCAGGCCTACCCATTGCTCTATCACATGGCTGATGCTGGGAGTTGGAAAAGCATTAGGAAACACGGATTGTTGTCCACTTCTGCCCTTTTGGATTTATTCAAAAAGCGAGGAGAAGAGCGCGATAGAATTGAATCACGACGACGGCCAGAGAATGTGGAGATAACGAGCCCTGAGCACGGACGCGCTGTCGTGCGCGATCAAAAGCCGTTGATCGAGTCGAAACTTGGCAAATCGCTGAAGCACTGCACGATGCCTCAGTGGTACCGCCTTCTCAATAAACACGTCTTCTTTTGGCTGACAAGGGAACGCCTCCAAACCCTTATGTGTGCTCGATCTTACAGAGACCATACGCATTTGATTCTAACAATTCAAACCTTACCATTTGCCAGGCGCTACGAAGGTCAGATTGTTCTTTCACCTATGAATTCCGGCAATACTCAGCCATATGCCCATCCGCGTAGCCCTGCAACCTTCAAGAAAATGTGCGACTACCCGTTCGAAAACCGTGCGAAATATGGAAAGCAATATCAGGTCGTAGAACTGGCGGTGGAAGGCGGGGCGGATGTGAATAAAATGCTCGCCTCGGCCGATTTGATGAAGTGTCACGGAAATGGTCTAAGGACGGTCAAAAACATCCACTCTAGGTAGCATTCGACCTTCATTCCGCTTCCTATAGTCTTTGTGTCAACGAGACCGAATATCTGCCCCACATATATGACCTTCTCGTACTCTTGAACGCCCGCCTGGCGCTGGTAGGGTCGGACGTGTAAGAGAAAGGCCACCGAAAGGAGAACCAAGATGGCCAAGAAGGAACACAAACCCGCGAAGTCCAGCAAGCAGGTTTATGCCGAGCGGAAGGCGGCGGGCATTTGCGTAAGCTGCGCGAAGTTCAAGGCGGCGAAAGACAGCGTGGAATGCCCGGTGTGCAAGGCGATGGCTCATGCGTACGCGGCTTGCAAGGAGGCAAAGCGAGTGTGGGACCGGGCGAACTTTTTCCGGTCGAAGGCAGGTAAGGCGTCGCTGAGAGTAGCAGTTGGGGTCGTGAAGTGAAGCCCTACTTCAGTGAGAAAGAGTTCGCGGCATTTGTTGCCGGAATGAGCGGGCAGGTCAAGCTGATCTGGCTAGCTCTTTCCGGTGACCTGCTCAACGAGGAAGATTCAGCCGAGTTGGAACACCTGCTCGACGGGTTTTTCCGCAAGCGCGAACATCGCAGTTTCCGCAAGCACTCATAGCTCCCACCCACGAGCCGCTCAGAAGTTTGGGCGGCTCGTTCCGTCTACCTGTGGGATGGTTGGTACAAGCAGTATTCGAGCTTTTCAATTTGCTCAAGACATTTCGCGACTTGTTCTCGCAAGTTTTTGATTGTGTGGTCTGCGGAGCGGACTTCGCGAAGGTTTTCCTGACGGCGCTCAGATGCCCACGCTTGGTTGGCTTGCAGTTGCATCTTGTCGCGATAGGCGATCTCAGCATCGATGGCTTTCTTCCCGGCGACGACCATCAGATTGAAACGCTCGATGTCCTCGCGGATGAAAGCATTTTCCAGTACCTTGCTCGCTACGCCTTTGGGCGGGACCGGAACATAGAGATCTTTTTCGGCCAGCGCCCGGGCAATCATCACCGTCGTATCTTCATAAGCCGGGAGCGCAACGGCGCTCAGATCTTGCAGCACAGCGACGCGGTAGATGGTTCGGAGTGGAACGTTGGCGTTGCCATCCTCATCGGTGCATTCACTCCACTCTTGCGCGCCTTTGTCGTTACCGTCGAGTGAGAATGCAAACGAGCATTGCGAGATGTTCCCGACGCGGACATTTTCGTACAGGTCGCGGGCATCGGTCGTGTCGGGCAGTGAGCAGCGGAAGCACAAGCCAACACTGTCCTCCCAAACTGATAACGTGCCACTTGCGGTCCGGCCAAGAATTTTGTTCGAGTCGTGGTTCAGGAAAAAACGCACGTCGGGTTTCGATGCCAACACTTTCGTGAAGGCTCCTGGCGCAATTTGCTCAACGAAGCCGCCAAGGTTGCGAGACCGTCGCTTGAATTTTGCGGTATAGCCGGAGATAGCCCGCTCGGACTTGTCACCGGCGGCGCGGATTTCAACAGCGCTGGAAATGAATCGTTCTTTGTTCATGCGCGTTCCTTACGCTGCCTGTTTGTGAATTTCACGAAAGGTGGCGATTGCATTTGAGAGCCGTGTTTGCTCTGCTTTGTTGGCTCGCCCTTCCTTCGCGGCACACATCGTCTTTTTCGCGTCGTGGTAGAGAGAGCGAGCTCCTTGGTAAATAGCTCGGTTAGCATTCCTGGCATCATGCGCCTTGCGTTGCATTTCGCAAGTCGCCGCCGTACAGAACTCCGTACCGTTGAACGCTTTGACACGTTGATGCGTACGCTTAGCGGCAAGAAAAACTTTGTAGGCACGCTTCATCGCTTTTCGGGCGTCCTTCTTGGTGCGCTTCGCATCCTTGATTGCTCCGCGAATTTCGATATCCGTCATGGTGGTGCTCCTGCTCGATTTGTACTTCTGAAACTTTTAACTTTTTGGATTTGGCGTCGGCGAGGGTTTCGGCTTGGGTGTGAAAGGACCAATCCCTTCGCCGTTGCCTTCGCTCGGTGTGTTTTCTCGGATTATCATTTTCTGTTCCCGTAGAGAAGCAATTCGTTTCGCTTTTGTAGCAGAGCGCCTTGCTTCTTTTCTAAGACTGCGATTTGTTCTTCTACTTCTAAAATTTGCACGGTCAGCTTGTCGTACTCGATTATGGGTCGAAGCCTTTCAACTCTTGCCCGCAGCGCCGCTTCATGTTCCGGCGTGGTCACGAATCTGTAAACTTTGTGGACAACGCCGTCGCGATGGTCGCGGATGCTGTGAATATCGGCCAGCCGCATTCCTTCGGGCGGGTTTGGATTTTCTGTCCATCCGCGCCGTGGTTTGAATGGTCGCTGTTCGCGAATATCGGGTGTCGGGTCGGCCATCTCAGACCTCAACAATCACGCTGGTGCCCGTCCGCGTTCGGTTTGGATTCGGGCAATATCCCGGCAATTGCTCAAGTGGTTCGATTAGCCGCCGGAAAAAAGATTGCGTGGACGGCACATGCTTACAAAGCTTGTCATCCCGCTTGCTGCTCAGGTTGAACCAAGTAATCTTGCAGGTCGGGCAATAATGTCCGAGCCCACAGTCCTTGCCGGTTCGGTCAAGAACGCGAAAGAATCCGGCAGGCGGTTCGTACGGGTCACCGGTCATGACCGCTGCTCATAAAGCTTGCGTTTTTGTTCAGGTAGCTTCTTCAAATACTGCTCAAAATATTCTGTCGGAAGCGGAGTGGGTACTCCACACTGGCAGCGAAATTGAAACTTCGAAGTGGGGTTTTTCACCTGCGCTGTCGCCCCGCAGGTTGCGCAGAGCACGGCAATGATGAGTTCGCCGTCCGGCTCAGTGACAAGCTTCCATTGGATTTTCGGTGTGGGTTTGGGTGGCGCTTCGTGGACATGCTCCACGATGCCGGCTTTGGCGAGAACAACGTAGACAAATTCGGTACCGACATTGACAACTTCGCCGGTATTTTTGATGCGGATTTTCATGTTGCACCTTCACTTTCACTTGCGATTTGACTTCTATTTCTGCCTTGGCGTGTTACGGGCTCGCGGGCAAAAAATCTAGGCTGCGTTTCACCCCGGCGTTGCCCTGCCAGGGTCGCGTTTCAGTCGCGACAAAGCCCAGCCAATCTCGCCCAAAGTCGCGCGGAAGTTTCTGTTAAAGGAACCGGAAGTGGCCAGATTCTTCTGTGAGAGCCAGCTAAAGTCGGGCTTCACGAATTTTGCGGAGTTTCCCGGAGTGTTTTGAGGGCTCATGAATTTCACGGATACGTCTAAAACGATGCGCGGCGGTTTTCGTAGCGAGGGTCAAACGAAAATCAGACCCCCATAGGGGGGTGATGAGACGCGGCGACTCGCGGTCTCTCCGCGCAGAAGCCCAGGAAAGTGTTCGATTTGGCATCGGTTCCCTATCGATTTGGGGTCATTCTGCGAGCTTTTGAGGGGTTGGGTCGGTAGGGTCACCGGGGGCTGGCGACACTGGCGAATCCGCTCCTGGCTTACAGGGCGATAGGCAGGGCGCGACAGCCAGGCGGACACGCAAAACCACTTGTCCGGTTACGGCGTTAATCAGGAGCTGACGGCAGCTCTTTTTAGTTTCCGGGAATAGCGCCACTCAAGAAGGAACGCGATGCCGGTCCCAACGAGAACCATTGCCCAGACTAAGACAGGCTTGACATGCGTCAAGTCGGACGACAGTAAAAGGATCACCGCGATCAGAAACAGTGGCCCGGTAAGCACACAATGATAAGTCCGATTCTTGATTGCGTTAGCGAAACAGCCGACGGCCATAGCGAGCAGACAGGTTACTGCCGACGTTGCACGCAGTGGGTGCCAAAACACCCCAATTGTTGCCAAAACTGCCCAAGCCGCGAGCGATGCAACGAGCCAATAACAAATGGAGGCACGGCTGCTGCAACAAACGTTCATAGCATTGCCTACGCGGAGGTGAGACGGAAGCCCCATACCGGTATCAGGAATTCTATACCGACTCTTCTCCCACGGGTTGGTACCCACTTCTCCGGTTACCGCGTTTATCGGGAACTGCCCATTGATTGCCCTATCGGCTCACTCGGGTTTTGGTCTTGCTGGAGACCGCAGTAGTGGCAGTCGCGCCATCTTCTTTGCCGTTCCACGGAACCCTTCAAATCCCATCGCCAATAGTAGAGCTTCCCGCACCGAGGGCACCGAAATCGGTTCAGCCACGCACCTGCGGCTATATATGAGATAAACCAAACTGCAAAAACAAGAAGCACCACCCGAGATGAAACATACGGGTGCTTTCGGGTCACAATGAAGAGGATGAACATTAAAGCAAAAAGGGAGAATTGCACGGTCTTAAAAACGAGAAAGCGTCGTCTGCGGTCTCGCCAAGCCGCCGCGTAAAGCTCCGCCATATGGTCCGCTGGCGGAACGGTAGTTTCATCGACATGCTCGTAGGCTGGATTGCCCCCGCTCAAACGTGCGAGCAATCGAATAGCTGCGGCGGAAATAAGTCCCGCCACAACTCCAGCAAGGACGAAGGCGCGCAGATTAGGGATTTGAGTAAAACACAGGGTAATCGTCAGTAAGTTACACATTCATGTCATTCTCCCATTAGTTAGGTGACGTGGAGGCATCGGAAAAACGCAGTACGCTCTCGAAAAGCAATAGCTGATTGTAAAATTCTTCTTCGCCGTGCCCACGAGCGATAACTCTTGATAAGTCGGATTACCGGACAAGCCCCGTACCATTACTTTACTTGTCCGGCTACCGCGTTAATCAGGCACTGGTACTGAGGTGCTCACGGCTAATTGATTGTGTGGCGAAGGGCTAGACAATTTTCTGCTGAACCGCTCGCGTCATACCAAAGCACGCCAGTCTGGTCGGTGCAGAACGCCCGGACGCCCGATTTCCCCGGTTCGAGCGGAACGGCAGTGACTCGATAGCGCGTGACCACTCCACCTGGTTCTGGTTCACAATCAGTAAGGGCAATTCTATAACCCGCATGGTCACCCGATAATAAGAAGGCGTCTGGGTCATACTCATCTTTAGCAGGCGTGGTCCGCTTGAGTAAAGGCAATTGACACGCGAATCCCTGAGTGGGATGCGAAGCGGCGTAGTCATTTTGAAGGGTCGTAATTCTGTGGAGTTTACCGACTGCGACGGCTTCCCTAGCGTTGCGACGCATGTTTGGGCCGTCTAGCATCGGTATAAACAGCACTGCCAAACAGAGTACGAGAATCAGGACCACAACCGAGATGAGAAGATTGCGACGGAAGTTCCGGGAAGAAGGTTTTTGAACGTCCTGGGCTTGCCCTTGATAAGCTTTCGCTTTGCTCATAGATTCAGTTGCTCAAGCTCAATCTTAGCCCAAGGATGAATTCAATCTTGAACTCGACTTCGAAATTTCTGCATAGTGGACGATGAGTCGGATAACCGGACATGTGCCGGAGCCATCTTTTTCAGGTCAAGAGGATTGACTGAGTGCTTTGCGGCGCGCCAAACGCACACAATAGATAATTCCGATGGTGAAGCCGATGACTGCTCCCAAACATGCGCCCACGAGCATCAAACCCATCCCCACATACAACGGGGCATCGCCAGGGTCAGACGGCCCGTGCTTGCGGTAACCCAGCGCCAGCAACCAGCCTAGCGATAAACCACCAATGCATCCCACGACTGCCCCTGCTAGGAGACCTGCCAGCGAAATGCAGATGTAGGCAACAATATCCATTGGCTGAATGACGTGCTTTGAAATCGTACTCCAGGACACGTTTCCCATCGTAGGTCCCGATAAGTCGGATTACCGGACAAGTGGTTTTGGGACGATTCCGCATGTTAAGTTTGCGCGTTTACCATGCACTGAGGCGATTTGGCCGGGTATAACACACATTCGTCCGGTCGGTTCCAACCTGTGTCGCATACACTAGAGTACAATTCCAGCGGAATATTCCGCGTATGACGAGCACATATCGGATGCAGCCGTGCAAGTGCGGTCACGGAAAATCTATTCATCTGGCTGTCCGAATCAAGCATTCAGACCAGTTCCGTAACCCTTGCAACTTTCCCAACTGCAAATGCCGCGACTACAAGCAAACGGGGAAGTAACCTAATTACCGGACACCCGACTTCTCCGGAAACCGCGTTTATCGGGCACAGGATCCACTAGCCCGGTGAAGAAACCTGATTCAGGGTGCTGGAAGAGAAAAATGCTAGGGGTCTACTTCTTCCAAGGCGCAGGAGGCTTGTCCGGCGAGTGGTCTCGGTCGTACATCTCGTCGCGTGCGGCAATCATCGCAGCCGGTTTATCGCCGCGCTTCTCGACAAGCTCATAAAGAAACTTCCAGCCATCCCTGTAGCTCTTGAATCGGTCATAACCGAATGGCTCCAACTCCTCAACGAACTCGTCGAGACTAAAGCCTTGAAATAAGTGCGGGACCCCTGTTACGGTCGGGTCAGAGTCGACTAGAGGGGTCGGCACACACAGCAGGGGTTCGCCTTCCCGCATTTTCTTCATAGCGGCGTGCCATTCGCGCGGCGGGTCTTTACTCCCTTCGGCGCGGCACGTGTCCATGACTGCTCCCATAATGTCGGCCAATGCGTTTGAAGTGACCTGTACCGATCCCCGCTTCGCCACTGCTGCTTTGCAATGGTCAACCAAGGCTTCCCAATGGCGATACGTTTTTGGATCCGGAGTGATTCGGGTATTCGACAGCGTGTAAATCAAATCCCTGTCCGCAACCCCGCTGAAGTATTGGGCTATAGTCTGACCTTCCGGTTTTGGTCGGTCGGTCTTAGAAGAAGAGAGAGCAGAGGGGTTTCCTTTTTGCTTTTGGTTTTCTGTAACACTGGCTTGGTCGCTTGTTGGAGCGCCTGGTTTGACGGATTCCACAGTTCTCTCGGTTAGACCGACTGACTCGGTTCCACGGTTAGCTGCGGCGCCATTCCCGCAAACTTGGCGGAGTTTTTCCTGTTCCTCTCTGATAGGCTCTGTCGTTTCAACGGCTAACAGCTTTTCGGCACCGTACTCATTCGCATACTCTAAAACCTCGTTTTGAGTGGTTGGCACCATACTCTGTACCGTACTTTCGCCCGTACTCTGCCCCGTACTTTTCACCGTACTTTCTACCGTACTTTTCAGCCAGATTTTGAAGGCGTTCCACTGTGTTTCGCGGTCCAATAGCGAGCAGACGTTCCCCGCGCGACGAAACAACAAATCGTGTGGAAGCACGAAGAACCCGGGACGTTCGATTCCATAATTCACTCTCAGCTCAACCTCAGTGGTAATGAACCAATGCTGGCGGAGGTACGCGACAGAAACTTCGACCATGCTCTTGCTGTACTTCTTCCCCTTGTACCGTTTGCAATGCTTGACGATGTTGACCACACGGCAGTACGCGAACCGCTGCGGGTTGTTCTTCGCGAGCAGGTCAAGATACCCGATGACCTCTCGGGTACATCCGCGGAAGTGACGCTTCAGGGAACAGGTATCTCCTTTCTTCAGCTCGACCTCGGGTACGAAGTTTAGGTTATGGTTGACCGTTCGCAAGTGATCCCTACTTCTGACCTTCCGGTTTCCAGTTTTTCTCCACGTAATCGAGCAGGTCTCCTTCGTGGGCCAATCCCTACGCCCGAGCTGTTAGTAGCGTACGACTCCTGTGCGCGCAAGTATGTAGGTCGCAGATTTGGTTGTGTTGAGAAGGGTAGCTACCTCAGCGATCCAGAAATTATTTCCTTAGGGGTCACCTTTTGGAACTCGGTGAGAGCGTTGCAATGGATTTTCTGTCGGTTTCCGCACCAAACTAAAGAGATAGCGATGAGAACTCTAAGTGAATGTGTCCGTCCAACGGCACTTGACGAAGTAATCGTTCAAACGACTGCGAAGCGGCAACTCAGGGCACTAATTGATTCGGGTGAAAGGCGCTGCTTGTTATTTGTTGGCCCGCCGGGCACTGGCAAAACCACACTCGCGCGAATCGTGGCGCGTGAATTGCAAGGAAGCGAACTGTCGGCGGACGAACAGCCGGATACAATGGAGCTCAACGCCGCCAACCTTACAGGGGTTGAAGGCATGCGTAAGATCGTGGATAACGTCCAAACTTACCCTTTGAATGGCAAATACCGAGTCATAATCTTGGATGAAGCTCATCAGCTTACAGTTTCGTCCCAGAACGTATTGTTGAAACCTTTTGAGGATGGGGAGTCGCCAACAGTTTGGATTATTTGCACAACTGATTCCGCTAAATTGATTCAGCCGCTGAAGGATCGTTGCACGAAAATTCTCCTCAAGGAGCTCTCCTCCGAGGAAAGGACCCAGTTGGTCAAGCGGGGTTGCGAAAGCTTGTTTCCTCCTCACGAAAATTTAGAGGGGGAGAGCATACAGAGATTTATCGACGAAGTTCAGGATAAGGAGATCGGCATTCCACGGAACATTTTGACCGCATTGCAAACCTGGCACGAGGGTATATCTGCAGAAGATGCTGTGGCCCTTGCTGTGCCCGACAAGAATTCTCCCCGCAAGCCAGCCCAACAGCAAAAAGGTGCGAAGAGTCCCTAATAGCCTGTCACACAGGTAGGTCGGTTTGAAGCCGGTGGCTTCCGACCGATGCAGCGTTTCCTACATTCTCGAGCTTCAACTGATCTTCCTGCAAAGGGACCGCGGGAGCCGCAAGCCGACACCCGTAACACATCCATGTCAAACCGAGGCTGAAAGGTCTCCGACCAACATCGTTTCGCAATCGCAAAGTTATAACGGACTCGCCCAAACGCGGGACGCTGCCCGGTTGCGCTGTGCATCCACATGGCGCGCCGGGCACGGTCGAACGCTCTGAATGCGAGAAGCAGACTCAAAGCACATAAAACACGAATTTTCTTCGCGTCTCTAGATAGACCCCGGTGCTCTCGGCTCCCCGCTGAGAGTGCCAACCCGTAAGGATGCAGGTGGACGGCCTTATGGGGCGGCGGCTTGGCGTCAAACCTTCCAAGCACTCAACCACGACTCCAAAATCAAGGACTCGTGCGCCAATGCAAAATCAGGAGTTGTGCTCCGGTAACGCGGCATCGTACAGTCGGGTCGCAACACCGTTTACAGGGCGGAAAGTTGGCCCTGTGCCAAAACGGAGGTATCAAGAAGGGCTGTTCAAGAAAGAGAATGGTCACTACTACAGCTTTTTCTACCGCGACAAGGCAATGCCAGATGGCACCACGCGGTCCGTGTTCTCGCGGATCGACCTCGGGAAGGTTGGAGAAGTCTCTGAGCTTTCCGCTAGACGGGAGCACGACCGATTGCGCCAACTGGTTAACCGTGAGCGTGGCTCGGTTCCCACAGCACCGAAGGGCGAAACGTTTGAGGAGGTCGCCAAAACGTACATGAAAGATATCGCCCCACAATTGTCCATCTCAACCGTGCGTCAGAGAGAATCCCATCTCAACGCGCATCTGCTCCCTCGATTCGGATCGATGGCACTCATGGGCATCGACATTCCGACGCTCCAGCGATTCGTTACCGAACTTTCCGGCTCCGTAGAGCGGAAGACCGTCCTCAACCTCCTTGGCACCTTGAATGCCGTGCTCGCATACGCAAAGAAGTGTGGTATCCGCGTGCTGGACATTCCAGCTGGCTCGTTGGTCATCGCGGGCGACAGGGACGGAAGCGAAGCCGTTTACTTCAAGCAGGCGGATGTTCGACGCATTCTCAATCTAGCCCGCGAGCCGTATCGCACGACCTTTACGCTCGCCGCAGTCACCGGGCTTCGCGCAGGCGAATTGCTTGGTCTCACTGTGGCGGACGTGGATTTCGACCAACTAATGATCTGCCCACGCAAACAGGCAGACGACCGAACTCGCGAACTGGGCGAGTTAAAGACCAAGAAATCGCGGACGCCTGTTCCAATCACCCCGGAGACGGCAACCGTCATTCGAGCCTACCTGCAAAACCACTGGAAGAAAAATCCGCAAGGCCTCTTGTTCCCGAACCGGAGAGGTCGCCCTTGCAAACGGGCGAACGTCGTGAAGTTTGGATTGTGGCCGATCCTCAAGAAGCTTGGGATCTCGACCCACAAGGCGGGCTTACACGCGTTCCGGCACGGACTAGGCACGGCGCTGGCTAACAGCGGAGCCTCACCAGCAATCGTTCAGCGAACCTTGCGGCATGCGGACATCAAAACCACATTGCGATTCTACGTTCATGCGGATGCTGAGGTTCAGCGCCAAGCGCTGGCACAGCTCCAATCACTACAAAATGGGTAATTACTGCAAGAAATCGAGGTTAAGTTCTTTCGTATGTGGAAGTCTTGGTAGGGGCGGTGGGGATCGAACCCACGACCTTCGGCTTAAAAGGCCGCTGCTCTACCACTGAGCTACGCCCCTGTGGTATGAATTTTTTATTGTAGCATGCTCCGAGTCACCAACCGCCACAGACGCGGGCTAGCTCTAAGAAATAATTTCCGCGAGATACGCGGGCGAAAATCGCTCTCCCCGATCGGCAGGAATTAGGTGGCGGCTTCCCTGCGCAGATGCGGGCGTTTGCGCTTCCATTCGTAATCTTTGCGCAGCCGCGACTGGTGCTTCTTCACTTGCGCTTCCAGTTCGGTGAACGCTTTCTTGCAGCTGGTGCGAACGCTGCTACCGGCCGCGGTGGCGTGCAACGTTCCGGTGGGCAGAGACAAATTCAGCGTGCAGGATTGCTCTTGCTTGTGGGAATTCTTGCCAAACGCACCATGCAATTGCACCAGGTCCGGGTCATAAGACCGCAGCAGTTTATTGAGCTTCTTAAGATGTCGTTCGACTTCGGCCTCGACCGGCTTTTGCGACTCGACATGCTTGTAGCTGATCGAAAGTTTCATAGGTACACCTATACGTGGATGTACGGTGGGGAGCCGCGACGCAGATCTGTTTTCTGCACCGCATGATGCGCAGAGCATAACAGCCCGCAGCTTTTGCGGCAAACGCGCTGCGCTCCCTAGGTCCCCAGCTCTGCGTTGACACGCACGCCCGCGCCACTCTACTCTCCCTTCGGCGCGCTCCCGGAGCCCACAAACCATGTCGTCCTCTCGGCCGATTCCTTCCCGCCATCCGCGCGCCGCAAAGCGCATCGCGGATCTCGCGGCGACGACAAAAAACGTCCGCGTCGGCCCCGCGGGGTGGTCTTACCCCGACTGGACCGGATATGTTTACCCTTCGCGGCGGTCCAAGGGTTTCCACGAAGCGTCCTACCTCGCGGAATTCTTCGACACCATCGAGATCAACACCTCTTTCTACCAGCCGCTTCGCCCCGAACACGCCGAGCAATGGATTGACCGCGTCGGCGCGAACCCACGCTTCGTCTTCACCGCCAAGCTCTGGCAACGATTCACCCACAACGCAACCTCCCCAACGTCGGGCGCCGCCGCAGCGGACGAGCGTGCCGTACGCGCTGGCTTCGATCCTCTGCGAAATGCCGGCAAACTCGGCGCCGTCCTCCTCCAGTTCCCCTTTTCGTTTCATCGCACCAAGGAGACAACTTCTTATCTCGCTGAAGTGTTGAAACGCTTTGCCGATTATCCGCTCGTCGTCGAAGTCCGCCATGCCTCCTGGAATTCTCAAGAAACATTCGACTTGCTTCACAAAAGTAACGCCGGCTTCTGCAACATCGATCAGCCCATCATCGGCCGTTCGATCGGACCCTCTGAGGCGACCACGTCGCCCATCGGCTACATTCGTCTTCACGGGCGCCGCTACGACACCTGGTTCACGGATGACGCCACCATCCCCACGCACGAGCGCTACAACTATCTTTATTCTCCAGAAGAGCTGGCTCCCTGGGCTTCGCGTATCCGCAAAGTGGCCGAAAAGGCCCGTGACGTCTTCGTCGTCACCAACAACCACTATCAGGGCAAGTCCGTGGTCAACGCCCTGCAGCTCATCAGCATCTTGAAGCGCTCCAAAGTGAACGTGCCGGAGCCTCTGCGCCAGCACTATCCCGAACTCGAAGAGATTGCTGCCACTCCTCCCGAGAGTCCGACGCTCTTTCCCCTGGGGAATGAAGCAAAGAGGTAAGGAAGCTTGTAACATCGAATCGGGTGACTCCCCTCTGCCCCTTTGTTTTTCGTAAGAGTGGCAAATAAAAGAGCTATTGCGTAAGAGTGCGCACACCTCGGTTTTTCTCTCGGCGAAAGGGCTCATCGGCAAGTCGTTGATTTTGAATGGCTGGGATCGCTTGGATGAACTATGCCAGAACCACGACCTTTTGACCGAGAATCCTGACTTGGAGGATGAACCCTGATCGCGTTAATTGGGTTTATTGGAGGGTTCCGGCATTTGGCGCGGTGGGTAGTAGGGTTTCCCGTTCAACTTCTGCACTTCCTTGGTAAAGTTCGTCCCGTAGTCGCGGTCCGCATCCGAGAGCAGCCATGCTTGGCGCTTGTAGTTCCAGTTGTCCGGGGCTAGCCGCTGCGCCTCTTTGAAGTGTGGAATCGCCTCCGGGCCGTGGCCCGCATGGTAGAGATACTCAGCCAGGCTGAACTCTACATCGGCCATCAGGCGATCTGGACTCACGGGCGTCAACCGCTTTCTTAGCTCCTCTTCGCTCAGGGTGAAAGAACTGCTTTCCCCTTTTGCCACCCAGTCGCGGATCGCGTCGAGGTACGGGCCTGAATCCATGTGTGTATAAGATTTGAACTGATCGTCAACGAACGCCACTTCATTCGGGCGCACGATCTTTCCCTGTTCATTTATCCACACCGCGGTGGGAACGTTGACCATACTGTAGAGCTTCGTGACGAGGTGCTGTTCGTCAATCAGGACGGTATATTCCGGGTTCGCTTTCTCGATCCAAGGGCTCGCGTCCTTCACGCCACCCGTGTCCTGGGCTACAGAGACGATCTCGAAATTCTTGTCTTTCAGCTCGTGATAGAAGGTTTGCCACCCGGGCAAATCGAATCGGCAGCCTCACCAGGAAGCCCAGGTGATCAGCAGCACTTTCTTCCCGCGAAAGCTCGAAAGCGAATGCAGCTTGCCGCTCCTATCGGGAAGAGTGAAGTTGGGCGCCTCGAGCGTCGCAAGGTAGCCATTCTGCGCTTCCGGCCGAGGGCCAAAGCACCAAGCCGCCAGCTTCTCCTCGTGAGCAACGGGTTGTTTCACGAGCCGGGCAAATTCACTCAAATTGAACCACGTGACCTTGCCTCGCTGTTCAAGGAAATCGGCCTTCCTTTGTTTGGGTAACGGAAAGCAAAGTTCATTTCGGCAAACACCTTGCGGCTTGACAACAAAACCCGTCGCACGCGTGAGTTCCGCCAGCGTCACCCAAAGGTCTTTGGATTGTGTGGATGGAGGAGGTGTGCGCAGCTCGGTCACTGCATCGTCGTAAATCACCACGCGCCGCACCTGGCTGGTCGCTTCATTGGCCATCGAGCCCAGGAAAATCAGTCCGACCAACTGGAAGAGATTCCTCATGGGCATCTCTCAGCAAGTAGAATTCGACGCCAAATCGATGGAAAGCAATCCAACACGACGCGATGAGATCTTAGGTCGGGTCGAAAGGCGAGTCAATAGGCCTGGCCTCAACAATCCTTAGTCAAAACACCGGAGCGGGACGCCAAGGACGCATTAGGCCCAGGCCACGCGCCGAAGCGGGCGAAACCGTGGGGACCGCTTCGGAGGGCGCCCTGGTGGCAAGAGCGAGCGTTTTTTTCCATCTCTTGCTCGGGGCTAGGGACCCACCGTGCTTGGGGATGTCGCTCAGTTCTCCCTCGGCTCGCGTATGGGTCCCTGCTTAGCTCCCCGCTATTGGAGGCGAGCCCCGAGCACGTAGGGATCGCTCGTCTGCACGTCCAGCACGGAGAACCGTCTATGCCGGTTCGCATAGATGACGATGTTAGTCTTTGCGCCCCGGCTTACGCATTACAGGGCGACAAAGCTAAGGCGCGTTCGGCATATCAGGTTTTCTTTGCGCTGCGGAAAGATGCCGACCCGGGTATCCCCATTCTCGCGGCCGCCAAATCCGAATACGCAAAACTGCGATAGCTATCGCCAGGCAGATCGGGAATGAAAAGTCTACTTTTAGGAATCTGCGGCGATGTACCCGGTCGGATCTTTTCGAGCAAATCAAGAGGCCGTCGCTACGCAAAGAAGGATGAGGAGTGTAGGTGTCAACGCGACAATCGTACTTTTCTCTTGGAAGAGCCCTTGTCAAGATATAGAGCACGGTCGGCGGCAGCGAGCAGTTCATCGATAGTCTTGCCGTCGTGCGGGTATACCGCCGTGCCGGTACTCACGGTGAGAGGTGGCTCGTCGCCATCGGTGCTCAGCCGGTCGGCAATTCGATTGCCAACACGCTGAGCGGCATGGGATTCCGTTTCGGGGAGAACGAGCACGAATTCGTCCCCCCCGTAACGCGCAGCGGTGTCCATTGCACGGCAATGAATCCGAAGAATGTTTGCCAGGCGGCAGATGGCTTCGCTTCCCACGAGATGACCATGGGCGTCATTGATCATCTTGAGCCCATCCAAATCGAGCAGCACAACGGCAAATGGGCGCTCGGTGCGTTCGTACCGCTTAATTTCCGAGTCGAGGGCGTCGAGAAGCCGCCGGTAGTTGGCGAGCCCCGTGAGCGGATCGGTAACCGCCAATTGCTGCACGTATTCATCGGCGCGCTTGTGTTCGCTAACTTCGGCAGCAAGAGCCAGAGCCGTTAAGGCCGTGATGGCAGTGAACGCTTGCAAGAGCAGCAGAGATGTGTTTTGAGACTCCCTTGCAAATGGACCAAATCCGTGCAAAGTGCCCCAAGTCGCGATTGCCGACAGGAGGCAAATTGCGGTCGCCGCCTTACGGCGACCGTACCGGAACGCCGCCCAGATCAGAAAAGGAATGCAAAGGTATTCCAGCGGATAATTCTTCAGCGCGGAGTGAAAACGGCCTCCGAACACAATCCAGCCAGTGAAAAATAGCCCCAGAAACAAGAAAGCGAGCTCAATGATCTGCTTGCGGGTCCAATTCAGGTGCGGATTCTCTCTCCACAGAAGCAGAAGAGGAGTGACAACTACCGCGCCCACGGCGTCCCCTAGCCACCACGTGCACCAGATGGACCCACACATCGCCCAGTCTGCGAATCCGCCCAAGGCGAGGCTTGTGACACCGAACGTGGCGGCTACGGTCGTGCTGACCATTCCTGCCAGGAGCCCAAATTTGAAAGTATCCTGCGCCCGTTCAAAGGCATGCTGTCCACCAGCAAAACGGTTTACCAGGTAACAGCCCACCACCCCTTCGAGGGTATTTCCAACAGCGATGCCGATGGAGGTGGCGACGGAGCCCGCCGTCGTTAAATTCACCAGGAATGCCCCCGCCAAGATAGCGGGCCAGACGCGGTAGCCGAGGGCAAGAAATGCTGCGAGCGCGATCCCGGTGCAAGGCCATACGGCGGTCGCGCTTGCATGTACGGAAGCCAGTTTTAGGCCAAGTTTCCCGGCGACAAAGTAGACACCAGCTAAGGCCGCCAGAACGGCCAGATCTCTTAGAAATCGCGAACGCACCATAGCTGGTTCTCCGCTGCGCAAGGTGGGCGGTCGCTGGGGCTAAAACCGAGGTTGCGCTCTGGCCTAAATTCTCAGTTCAAAACACCCAGAGCACCGTTCACTAACTCTCGATTTTACTAGGAGTTCGCAGAATGGGACGACTGAAAGCAAATCAGGTTGCCATATCAGCTACCCCTGAGGGGCGCGGGGTTGACACTCGAAGCTTTCAGAACAAATAGGCAGCAACCGTTGTGAGGAGCTTGGCGAACGCTTTAGGTTCGCGCTTAGCCAGGAGTGGAACTGTTACTGCAGGGTCTGGCTCGCGTTGGTGCAGGCGGCCCCGTTGGGATCGAAGTGAATCACGGCAGTCTGATCGCTACAGTAAGTCGACTGACCAGACGAGCCGGGCGCCTGGGGCGTGGCTGCTACGGTGAAGCTGACCGATGGGGTGGCGCCATCACCTACCCACACAAAGGCGTAGCCGCTCTTCGCGCCCTGGGCAAGGGCGTCGTCAATCAAGCAGGCCGATGCCGGAGAGGCAGCGCAAGGATCCGCACCACCGAGCAAGTTTAGCGTAGCGGGGAAGCCGGCATCCGGATAGGAAGCGGAGTAGGCGACGGCCGCGGTGTCGATGCCGCGGATGGAGGCAATACAGGAAGCCTCATTGGCGCGCATACGCGAGCGAAGAAAGTTGGGAACCGCGATCGCCGAAATGATTAAGATCACGCTTACGACAAGTATCAACTCTATCAGAGAGAATCCTTTTTGGTTTCTCATGAATTCTCCTCAAGCCGACATCACCGTGCGGGGGCGCGGCCAGCAAAAGCTGGGGCCGACATGGTTTTCTAAGCGACAGAGGCACCATGCCGAGGGCGCAATCGTACTCCAAACCAGTAGCACAAAGAAAGCAATACTTTTATGGGGAACCCGAGAGGAGACCGAACGGGAGTCGAGAGTTTACAGGGGTGCCGAAGGGGGATCCGAATTCGTATGGCCTTTGACAACAGGGACTTGCATTTCCCCGAGAGGAGACGCTCTCCAGTTTCCCTTTGGCTTCCTGCTTCCCTCGGAGAGTCCATCCGGGAAGCAAAAACCGCACTTCGAGGCCCCCGACAAGACCGGGGCAGGCAGGGGAAACAGGCGGCGACGCCCCGACCCCTAAAGTGGCACCGCAGGTGTCTATGGATTCGGGAGACGGGCAGCGAGATCGTTGTCCATTTGAGCCAGTTCGTCGCGCAAACGCGCGGCTTCGGCGCGGTATTTTTCCGCCTCCAGGCGGAATTGCATGGCACCCACAGCACCGATGGTACTCATGACCGCCCCGACCGCACCCTTGCTGGCGGGTTTTTCCATTTGGGCCGCAAGGTTCTCTTCCTGCTGGGCATCGAAGTCCAACTCCGCAATACGCCGACGGAGATCCGCGATGCGTGAGCGGCGTTCCGACTGCGCGTTGACCGCGTGCACGGCAGTGACATTGGCGGCTTCCCACAATGAGCCATCGCCAGCCTTCAGCTTTGCGCTGAGGGCCTGGAGGTTTTCGATCCCGTTCTTGTTTCCCTGCGCAGCGGCCGTGCGGTACCACGTGAGAGCCTGCGCGTTATCGGGCGCCATGCCTAGCCCGAATTGATACATCCAACCGAGCTGATTTTCCGCGTCGCCATTTCCCTGCCCCGCGGCCTTGTAATACCAGGACATGGCTTTTGCATAGTCTGTTTCCACGCCCATTCCGTGCTGGTACAGATAGCCGAGGTTTTCCTGGGCGTATGCATTCCCGTGTTCCGCGGCCTTGTAGTACCAAGTCAAGGCCTCCACATAATCTTGCGGCTGCCCCCATCCTTGTTTGGCCATGAATCCAAGCTGGTTTTCGGCATCGCTGTTGCCGTGGCTTGCGGCTCTGTGATACCAGGCGAGGGCCTGGGCATAATCACGGCTGCCAAGAAATCCGCACTGATAAATGAAGCCGACTTCTTCTTCGGCACCCGGCACATTCTGGTCGGCCGCTCTGCGGAACCAATCGAATGCTTGCCGATAGTCACGGCCGAGGCCCCGGCCGTTTTCAAACAGGACCGCGAGGTTGTATTGCGCGAGGGCATAGCCCTGGTCCGCAGCCATGCGGTAATACGTCAGCGCCCGGCTGTAGTCCATCGCCACGCCGAAGCCGTGTTCGTACATGTCGCCAAGCTGATTCTGTGCGGGCGCGAATCCCTGGTCGGAGGCCTGACGATACCAGATGAGAGCTTGGGCATAATCCTGGGGTACTTCCCGGCCGCGAAAATAGTGATTGGCCAGCGCGAATTGCGCTTTGGCGTCGCCAGCATCGGCTTGCGCGCGGAGAGAGGCAGAATCGTTGTCCTGAGCCCACGCCGGAGAAAGAAGAGCGAGAAGAAAAACCGCCACAATCGCGGCCCGTCTGCAACAGTTCATGGATGCAACCCCCGTCGAAGAATGTGCCGAGGTTATCAGGAAGGATGTGACTGGGAATCATGGTGCTTCACACTGCCAGCCTCGCCCATTGCACCATTTTCGACCCAGGTACCATCCCGACCGGGCCCCACTGCAATCTTCACAAAGGCTACCGATGGGAAACGCCAAGAGCGATGGGCGGATAGTACTAATGATGGTCGAATGTGCTCAAACTTACATTCGATGAGAATGATGGAGTTCGCAGGAGCATTCCCAATCTGCGCTATCGAACGCATGCACAGCACCAGGAAGCTCGCGCGGTTGCGCTATCGACGCGCGTCGGCACGATGGAGGGAGGGGACGCCGTCTACTTCTTGAACAGATCCTCGAAGGCTTGCCGTGCGTCATTATGGCGCGGTGCGGGGACCGGAGCGGCGGTCTGCGATTGCTGGGCATACGACGTTGGCGCCGTATCTTTTTCAATCGTCATTCGAAATTCGTAGAACTTGCAGTCGTTTTTCGCGTCCTTGGGGGAGATGCGCTCGGGGATCGGCTGGGTGCATTCGAATTGCGCCCCACTATCGAAGAACCTGCATTGTTTGCAGGAATGCAGTTCGAACTGGCATTTGGGGCATTGCCCGTTGGGATCGAAGCCCGGCGTAAGCACCGCGCCACAATTTGCGCAGCGCCCCCGCGTGACGGTGCCGACCATCCGCGGAGTGCGCGGGCCAAACTGATCCTGCCGCGGCCCGCCCGCAGGTGGTTTGCGGTCGTGCGATTTGTCCTTTTTCTCGTTTTTTTCGGCATCGCGATAGCCGCGGTGACTGTACTTTCGACTCACAAACGCCTCCGTCCGTCAGTCCTGCCGGACTGCAACTCAAAAAACCGAAATGCTGCGCTGATGCGCACTCTGCCTTGGCATGTATCCGATCGGATTGCTACACTCGGCGCGGCAGTGCAATCTTCCCCAGAGTTTACGAATACGGACAGGTTTGCCGACGACCGAGAACAGGAGATGGGACATCTATGTTTTTAGTCCTCTGGGAGTTCGATGTCAAGCCGGGGTTTGAAGGCCGCGTTGAAAAAGTCTATGGCGCAGATGGGGATTGGGCCCAATTTTTTCGCGGCGACCCGCATTACCGCGAGACTCGCCTCTTGCGCGACGCTTTGCGTCCCCGCGCATATGTGACGCTCGATCTTTGGGATTCCCGGGATGCGTACGAGCATTTTCAGCAACAAAATCGAGAAGCCTACCGGGCGCTCGATCGCTTGTGCGAAGCGATGACCCTGCGTGAGAAGCATTTGGGTTCATTCGATGAAGTTTCCTAACTCTGGCCCTGCCAAAGAAACTGCGCGAGGCGCATTTCTTGCTACGAGAACAGGCCGACCAGACCGTCCGGCGCAAGGTCGGGTTGGAGAAACCGCTGCGGTGTTCCTGCCACGCGGAGGACCGCCTCCGCAGCAAGATATCCGCTGCGGACGGCTCCCTCCATCGTGGCGGGCCAGCCAGTGTCGGTCCAATCTCCCGCGAGATACAATCCACGCACGCTGGTTTCCTGCTTTGGACGCCAGCGGTCGACTCCCGGCTCGGGCGAAAACGTCGCGGCAGCTTCTTTGATCACCGTGGCCTTCACCAACTGCGCATCCCGCGCCGCTGGCAGCGCGTGCCGCACTTCCTTCAAACACAGATCGATGATTTCTTGTCGCGGCTTCTGCAACAGATCGTAGGATGCGCTGATTACTAGTTGCAGGTACTGACCGGAACCCGCACTCTTCTGAGTACCGTTGACGTTGCCGTAGAGCGAGTCCTTGTTGAAAATCCACTGCGTCGTCGTATCGAGCAACGTCATATACGGTTCGTCCATCACCGGCCGGTCGAACCAGAGGTGCACGCCGGTGATAGGTGCCACCTTGATCTTGGCCAGATTTCCGAATGCGGCATCGCTCTGGCTTACGCTCTCCGGCAACAATTCCATCAACATTGTGTGGGGTACGGCAAGCACGTAGGCATCCGCCGTCTCTTCCGGGCGCTCATCGAAGCGCACTCCTTGCAACGCTCCCTTCTCGATCTTCAGCTCGCGCACCGGAGCCCGCAATACCACTTCCCCGCCACGCCGCTCAAGCTCCACCTTGCAACTGTCGTACAGCTGCGCAAGGGGCACCGCCGGCACGCCCATGCGGTATCCAGTCCGGTTCGAAAGAACCGCTTTCCAGAAAACATCCACGCCGTACCGGGCATCGATACGATCGAGCTCTTCGGAGAGGGCGCTGACCAGAACAACGCGCCAGAAGCGCCTGATCGCCGCGGGAGTCTGGTGACGGCGGCGAAGCCACTCCAGCATCGAGATGCCACCATCTTGTTCGAGATCCCCGGGCTTGCCCTTGGCCCAAAGGATGGCCAGCAGCGCACGCCCAATCGAAAGTTTGTCCCGCAGATTCAGCGGCGCAAACGTCGCAAACGATCCTGTCAGGTGAAATGGCGCGGGCAAGATTCCGGCCTGCATCGTGCCCTGCCGCCCCTGCGGATCGATCAGCAGCAGGCGGTCGAAAAACTTGATCTTGCCCGCCGAGCCGACGCGTTTGTAGAAATCTTCCAGGTTGGTGCAGCAGCCAAAAGTCACGTGCTGACAATTGTCCACATGTTCGCCGTCCGGCAACACATAGGACGTTGCGCGGCCTCCCAGGTACGGGCGCTGCTCAAACAGCCGTACGCGCCAGCCTGCTTCAGCTAGCGCTATGCCGGATGCCAACCCCGCCAGCCCGCCGCCGATCACGATCGCGCTTTTCGAGGACATTCTCTTCCGTCAGGCGCCCGAATCGCGCCTTTGCGATGAATACCATCTTCTCCGCGCGCGACAGCCGCACGCGTTCGCCAAACACAGCGAAGTCCAGCGACTCGATCCGCGCCAGCAGCGCGCTATAAGTGTGCACGAGAAGCCACAGCGCGCCGCGGCTCTCGGGATCGATCAAGCCCAGGAGAGCCGCGCCCTCTTCGTAGCATTGCCAAGAGCGGTCGGCCTCAAAGCGCAGCAACTCGCGCACGCCGAGGGTCGCCTCGCTGCGGCCAAAATCTTCCCCCGAGACCCCGTAGCGCTGCAAGTCTTCTTCCGGCAGGTACACACGGCCCGCTGCGTAGTCTTCGTGTACGTCGCGAATAATATTCGTCAATTGAAACGCGAGCCCGAGCTTTTCCGCCAGGTCCAGCGCGCGAGGATCATGAAAACCAAACACATGCGTGCAGGTCAACCCCACAGTGCCCGCCACGCGATAGCAATACTCTCTCAGGCGGTCAAACGTCTGATACGTACGTACGGTCAAGTCCATCTCGGCGCCGGAAATGAGATCGTGCAAATAGCGCACGGGCATTTTGTAGCGGCGCATCGTGTCCACAAGCGCGGTCAGAACTTCGGCTTCACCGTAGGTGGCCTCAGAAGGTAAGGGCATCACTGCCGTACCATCAAAAACCCGCGAGTGCCCAGTAGCGGCCTCATCTAGAGCGGCGCGCCATTTCGCCAGGCCGCGCTGCTTTGCGAGGAGCCCTTGATCTTCATCCGAGACGTCATCCACCAGCCGCATGAAAGCATAGAGCGCGGCCAGGGCGTCACGCTTCGGCTTCGGAAGAAGAGAAAAGGCGTAGTAGAAATTGCTATGCGAGGCGCGCGCGATGCGATGGCATTCCTCGTAGGATTCGCGGAGCGGCGTGCTCGACTGGGGCATAGCGTGCTGCGCCCCTGCAGGTGCGGATACCTCCGCAATTTCATCCGACTTCGGATTCTTACCTATCAACTGCAGCACCATCGCGCGTCCCAGCAACCGCACTTGCTTGCCCTTGCTGATCGCCGGCCGATGATGAAGCGTGTCATACCCCATCGCTTCAATCGCGTCGAGAACCGCAAGTCCGCCCCTGCTGAACATCTCCAAATCGACGCTCAACCGTCCGTCAACCATCCTTGCCAATGGCATGCCCTCGGCGAACAGCACCCGCGTGCGGCCGATCAGGTCTTTCATCAGCCGGATGTAGCTTTCGCCAAATCGGCGTTCCACGATGTCGCTCTCGTGCAGACCGTGCGCAGCGGCGGCATCGAGCGGAATATAGATCCGGCCCTTCTCCAGATCGCGCGAAACGTCCTGCCAGAAATTCGCCAGCTGCAGCGCGGTGCAGGTGGCATCGGAAAGGCGCTGCCTCTCTTCATCACAGTAGCCGCACAAATAGAGCACCAGGCGGCCCACTGGATTCGCCGAGTACCCGCAATAACCCAGCACTGCGTCCCAGGTCGGGTACCGCTTCACCGTTTGGTCCTGGCGAAACGCCTTCAACAAATCCGCGAACGGCTGCTTCGGGATTTTTTTTCCGACAAGCGTCTCGCGGAGCGCGATGAAGACAGGATGTGAAGGCCAACCGTCGTAACAGGCGTCCAGCTCTTGTTCCCACCAATCGAGGAGTTCCAGGGCCCGCGCGGTTTCCGGCACTTCATCGCCGAGGTCATCTGCCCATCGGCAATAGGCATAGACGTTGTAGAAATGCTGGTGCAGCTCTTTCGGCAGGAGCCAAGAGACGACATTGAAATTTTCGTAGTGATGTGTCGCCAGCCAGCGCGTGTATTGCAGCGCGACTTCCGTCGAGCAACCAGGCGGGGGAGCCTGCTGCGCGATTTGGAGTTCACCGGGACGCAACATCGGAAGGAGATTCCTCGCTCCGCTCGGAAAGACGGTCGGATATGATCGGTCTATGAAAACTATGGCCGCACAGCAACTTTGATTTCGCCGCTGCGCGTCTTCATGCGCTCAAAGGCCTGCGGCAGGTCCGCCAGGCGGATTTCCTGCGTGACGAAATCATGCGCTGAGATGTCCCCCCGCCGAATTGCTTCGAGCGCTTCACGGATGAAACGCGGCGTATGGTGGAATGGTGAAATCAGCTTGATTTCCGCGTAATGAATGCCCGCGGGCTCAATCTCCACGTGCGTGCCGGACGGCAATCCGCTGAAGAAATTTACCACGCCGCCCCGCCGCACCATTCGAAGCGCCTGCTTCCACGTTGCCGGATTCCCAGCCGCTTCGACCACCGCATCCGGCCCGCGCTCGTCTTCCGTCAGGGCCTTCACAGCCGCGATGACATCGGGAGTTGCCGTCACATTGATCGTCGCCACCGCGCCCAGCCGTCTTGCGATTTCGAGCGGCGCCACGCGCCGGGCCAGTGCGATGACGCGCACACCGCGCCGCGATAACATACGCACAAATTTCAACCCGATCGGCCCGCAACCGATTACTGCGGCGGTATCGCCCGTGCGGACATCCATCTCATGAATTCCACGCAATACGCACGCCAATGGCTCGACCAGCGCCGCGCTCCCGTCATCGACGGAATGAGGCACCTCCAGCATGTTCTCCATCACGATCCGGCCGGGAATGCGCATGTACTCCGCATAAGCGCCGTTATTGAACAGCAGATCCTCGCAAAGATTTTCTTGCCCGCGCCGGCAGTGATAGCACCGCAGGCACGGCGCGGAATTCGCCGCAATCACGCGAACCCCGATCCGCCACCGCTGATCCACTTTCTTCCCTACTGCCGCAATCTCTCCGACCACCTCGTGGCCGAACACCGCCGGGGGCTGGATCATCTTTGCGTGGTAGCCGCGCTTCCAAACCTTGAGATCGGTGCCATCGGTGAGCGCTAGCCGGACGCGCAGCAACACCTCGTCAGCAGCCAAAGATGGCACATCGACTTGCTCGACGCGCAGGTCCTCGCTGCCATACAGCACCGCGGCCGTCATGTGCGAAGGAACGACCGCACGCGCCACCGAGGGCATCTCTTCCGCCGGTTCTTCCGTCTTTTTTGTCGTCGTCGCTCTCATACGTGTGTGATCAAAATCTTCAGAGAATCGGCCGTCGGCCTGGCAGCCAGTTCGAGGCCCTCTTGAATCCTATCCAACGGAAAGCGGTGCGTCACAATGTCCATTACCGGCAGTTTCTTCTTCAGCACGAGGCCGGCCGCATCTAGTTGGATGTCAACCGCCGCGCTATAGCTGCCCAATATTTCTTTTTCGTCGATCCCCACCGCGGCCGCGGGAAATTCGATCTTGGTCACCGGATCGTTGGCCGCAAAGAGAAGTACCCGTCCGCCGGGCCTTGCGGCCGCGAGAGCTTCTACGACAACCGCAGGATGGGCCACCGCGACCAATACCGCATCGGCGCCCCGGCCGTCCGTCCGGGCCTTTACCTCTTCCACAAGTTTACCACTGCTGGGGTCAAACGACTCGATCGCTCCCAGTGAAAGACTCTTTGCCCGCCGCTCCGCCACCGGATCACTGGTGTAGAGCTTAGCGCCCTCGAGCTTCGCAACCATCAGCAACTGTAAGCCAATCGGGCCGCAGCCTGCCACCAGTACTGTCTCTCCGGCCGCTACGCGCGCTTTCTGCACGGCTTTAACGATCGTGTTGATCGGCTCGATGAAGGTGGCCTCTTCAAAGCTAACATTGTCCGGCAGGGCGACAATGCCGTGCTGCGCCACCCAGGGCATCGCTTTCACATATTCTCCGAAGCCGCCCCCGTTGGGCGTGAAGCCTCCCGTTAACCCCGTGGTCTTGTATTGCTTGCACTGCGAGAACAGCCGCTTCTCGCAGTAAAAGCACTTGCCGCATGGAATATGGTGAAAACTCATCACCCGGTCGCCGGGCTTCCATTTCGTCACGCCGCGTCCGACGGCAACGACCGTGCCCGCGAGCTCGTGGCCCAGAATTTGCGGCGGTTGCACGAACGCATGAAAAATCTTTTTGATGTCGGTGCCGCAAATTCCGCAGGCCGCCACCTTGATCAAGACTTCGCCGCCGGCCAATTCCGGCACGGGGACTTCCTCGACGCGCACGATTCCTTTTTCGCGATAGACACCGGCTCGCATGGTCTTAGGGATGGGCCCCAGGGTCCGGAGCGCCTCGACAATTGTGTTTGTCCCACTCACGTCGCAGAAACCTCCTCGACGTTCCGGCTGGGCACTCTGTTCCATTTTGCCGCGATGGCAGAAATGAACCGATCCAGGAAATCTGCCAACGATCCTGTGGCAGCTCGGCTCTGTCCGGCAAATTTCATCAGGGGAGCCAGGCGATTCGGGTGAAGCCCTACTTCCTTGAACAGTCCGCCATATTTCAGATGGCCCCGTGAATCAATGATGCGTCCAAAATCCACCGGCAAGTCTTCATCAGCGGCCTCACTGATCGCACGAACGGCTACTACCGGCACATGATGTTTCTCAGCAACCGTCAGGACATGGCTAGTTTCCATCTCCACAACGCTGCCACTGGCACTCAGCTCCTGCTTCTCGTCGGCCGCCGCAACGATTTTCCGTGAGGTGAGTGAAATGTTGACCGCCCGCGCGCCACACGCAACGGCGAAATCCACAAGGACGGCGTCGCTCTCGACCCTCAATTCTTGATCGAGTGTCTCCGAAGTTCTGGCCACAACAATGTCCCCTGGTCTTAAGTCGGCTTCGAGGGCTCCGGCGAGTCCCGCGGAGATGCATACATCGTACATCCCCATCGGAACCGTCTGCATGGCCTTGTCCGCATTATCACCGCCGATGCCGGTCAGCAGCACTGTCACTTCGTTCGAGCCGAAGTTTGCCTTAAACAGCTCAAAATCCCGCCTCTTCTCCCAATTCTCAAATTCGTAGGGCACAAAGGGGTGACGGGAGCGCCACTGCAAGAACTCAGCTCTGACAGCGAAGGTGACGAGGATGCGCATAATTCAATGAATCTAAGATGCAGCCCTAAGGGGCGGCGCTACATATCCTTATGCCGCCGCACGTGGAATGCGTTTCACGCGGCGCGCGTTGACGTATCCGTTTGTTTCGTACCAGCGCACGGCGCGCTCCAGCGCGCCGGCCACCGGCCCAGCCTGAAACCCCAGGTCGCGTTGCGCCCGCGTGCAGTCCACAAACATCATATGCCGGGCGATTTTTACGCCCTCGACCGGTATCTGGGGTTCCTTGCCGATCAAGCGTGAAAATACTGTCTCCGCATAGGCTACACCCAGCGCCATCGCGTGGGGAATCTTCAGTTTTGGCGCAGGCAAACCCGTAATCCCCGCCAACGCGTCTAGCACTTGCTTCAGGGTCATGTTTTCTCCGCCCAGCAAGTAGCGCTCTCCGACCTTCCCTTTTTCCGCCGCCAGCAGATGCCCCGCCGCGCATTCCTCCACGCCAACAAAATTCAGCCCCGTTTCGACGTAGCCCGGCATCTTGCCGTTCAGAAAATCCAGAATAATCTTTCCCGTCGGCGTGGGCTTCCAATCACCCGGGCCTACGGGAGTGGTGGGCATTGCGACGATGGCGGGAAATCCATTCTTCGCCGCAGCGCGGACTTCCTTTTCTGCCAGCCATTTGGAACGCTTGTAGTGCCCGACCATTTCTTCCAGTTTCGAATCCGTTGCTTCGTTGGGTAGCGCCGGGCGGTCCACCGCGATGGTAGCCACCGTGCTGGTGTAAATGAATTGCTCGACGCCTGCGCGTTTCGCGGCCTCGAGCATGTTTTTTGTACCGCCCACGTTCGAATCGTAGATATCCTTCGAACGCTTGGCCCACAGCCTGTAGTCTGCCGCGACATGAAATACACGCTTCACGTCGGCCATCGCCCGATCGAGCGACGCGGTGTCGCGCAAGTCACCCGTGACATATTCGAGCGGAAGATCGGAGATGGCGCGATTCGTACTGGTGGGCCGCAGAAGCACGCGAACTTGTTCTCCGCGAGCGGCCAACTGCCGCGCCACATGGCTGCCGAGAAACCCCCCCGCTCCTGTGACAAGCGTTATCACGACGCTTCCACGCTCTCTTCGGGGGCATCGGCTGCGGCAGCTCCGGCACGTCCAGGTTCATCATCAGACTGCACAGTTGCTTTCGCCCCAGGCAGAGAAGAGTCCAGCAGCCGCGAGAATAGCCGCCAACGGCGGCTCCGTACTTGATCGCGTGCGGCGCGGAGCTTGCTTTGCAGGGCCTGACTCTCGTTCTCTTTGGACGCTGCCTTCGAAAAGCCGTTCGCCGGAGTAACAATGAAACCGTCCACATCACGTGCTTCGAGAACTCCCCGCAACTGTTCGAGTTCGGCCAGCGCCGTATCCGCGTGCACGATCACTTGCGCGCAGACCAGAAAACCGGAAAGTTTTGCAGTGCGGATCCCCTCGACCGCACTGCGAAATGCGCCTTCGCGCCCAGAGCGCCGGTCGTGCAGGTGTTCGAATCCCTCCAACCGCACGGTGAGAAAAAGCCGCGAGACCGGCCGAAACTCATGAATGCGCCTCCGCAGAAGAGCGCCATCGGTCTGGACAAACACGTGCCGGCTGGTGTCCACGATCCTGCGTGCCAAGCGGCCGATTTCCGGATGCAAAAGAGGTTCAACGCCGCCAACCCAGACAATGGGTGCAGAACTGCGCCGCACGATGTCCAGACAAACTTCTGATGGCAGGATCACTGCATCCGAAGCCGGTGGTGAAGAATAACCGCCGATTGGCAAGGGTGAATGGGAGCCGACGACAGGCGACAGATGCAGAATCAGGTGATGGCGGGTCGCGCCTCGTAAAGTCTTCGTGGCGAGGCCGATCGCCAAATCCGCGGTGAGCCGCAGAGGAAACCGCATCAGGTGCTCAAAAACCGCTGCGCAGCCGGAATTCAAGCGGCTGAAACTTCATCGCGCAATATTCTTCCGCTTCCTGCGACTGGTTGCGGAAGCGCGCCAGCGCGTACAAGGGAAATGAATTCCGGTACAAGTGGTACTTCAGGTAGAACACGCACGGAAAGCCCGTGCCGGTAAATTCGTTTTCACTCCAGGAGCCGTCCGCGTTCTGCTGTTCTACGAGGTAGGTAACAGCCTTGGCGATCGCGGGGTCGAGGGGTTCCGCGCCTGCCAGCAATCCGATTAATCCCCAAGCGGTCTGCGAAGCCGTGCTGTTCCCCTGGCTCTTGGTGGAAGGATCGTTATAGCTCCGCAGCGACTCGCCGAAACCTCCGTCCGCTTTCTGCACCGCGCGCAGCCAGCTCACGGCGCGCTGGCAATATTCTTTCGCGGTCAGCGAAACGGTCTCGAGGGACCGCAGCACGCCGCTCGTGCCGTAGACGTAATTCGCGCCCCAGCGCCCGAACCACGAGCCGTCTTCGCACTGATCCTCCAGCAAAAACTTGATCGCGCGCTGCATCGCGGGATGCTCGGCCGGCCAGCCAAATCTTCCCAGGCACTCCAGGACGCGCGCGGTAACGTCCGCCGTGGAGGGATCGATCATCGCGTTGTGGTCCGCGAAGGGGATGTTGCACAAAAACTTCCCGTCGTTGTCGCGGTCGAAGGCGGCCCACCCGCCGTCGCGGTTCTGCATACTGAGCAGCCACTGGATGCCGCGCCGCGCGGCGGCTTCCATGCGCGCCGGCTCCGGAAACTTCACGCGCTGCAGCGCCATCAGCACAAACGCCGTGTCGTCCACATCCGGATAAAAATCATTGCGGAACTCGAACGCCCAGCCCCCCGGCTCCGCATCTTTGTTTTTTACCTGCCAGTCGCCCGGGCCGAGAATTTGCAGGGACAGGATCCAATCCGCCGCCTTCACCAGCGCAGGATGATCCGCCGGCAACCCCGCTTCTTCCAAAGCTACCATCGCGATGCAGGTGTCCCACACCGGCGAGACGCACGGCTGCACGCGGATAGTCTCGCCCTCTTCCATTTCGAACCGCGAAAACTCGCGGATTTCGCGCGCCGTCAACGGATCGTCCGGCCCATGACCCAGCGCCACGAGCGCAAGAATCGAATTCATCATCGCCGGATAAATGGCCGCGAGGCCTTCTGTCCGTTCGAGATGCGCCAGCATCCACATTTTTGCTTCGCGCAGCGCGCGCTGGCGCAGCGGTTTCCAGGGAAGCTTCTCGTACAGCTTCAACCCACGGTCCAACGCCAGAAAAAAATTCCGCCAGGAAATAAGCTGCTTGCTCCAGTCGAACGCAGCTTTCCTGTTCGAGACATCCAGGAACAATTCATCCACGCGGGCGCGCAACGGCAAACGCCAATCCGGCCGCACCGCCGACAAAATCGCCATGGGAATCACGATCCCGCGCGTCCAGGACGACATTTCATAAATGTTGATGTAAAACCAGCTCGGAAGGAGCATCAGCTCTGGCGGAATGGCCGGCACTAATTCCCAGCCGAGGGCCCCTACCAACGCCAGATAAAAGCGCACGTAGGAATTTGTGTGTTCCAGCCCGCCGAGCCGGTGTACCGTTTCTTTTGCGCGCACCATGTGCGGCGCATCCGTCGAATCACTTGCCAGTTTCAATGCGAAATAAGCTTTGCAGGTCGCGTTCAGCTCCGACGGACCGCCCGGATAAATGCTCCAGCCGCCATCGGCCAATTGCCGCCGCCGAACATAATTGGCCAACTTGGCAATGCGCTGCGGATCAGCCTTCCCAAGAACATGCAGGAAGTAAATGTAGTCAGATTCCAGGGTGGTGTCGGCTTCCAGCTCGCCCTGCCAGAAACCTTGTTCCCGCTGAATCGAGAGCAGGTGATTCGCGCCCCGCTCGATGGCCTGCTCGAGGCGCGCGGTCCAGTCCCGCTCGCGCCACGAAGCGGGCGTGGTCGGGGCAGGGCTCTCCAATCCAATGTGCGTTCCAGTCGCCAAAACCGATCCCCCAGATCGAAGCTAGAACGTGGCACGCTTGGCCGGCTTTCCGCGATGCCACTGTTGCCTAACTAAATGCCGTCTTCCCTGTAACATCAGAAAGAAGCAGAGCATGTGTTCAGATCGCAGACCACTACAGTACTAGTAAATTATCGCCGTCTTCCCATGAGCGGTCAACGGTTAAGATGCCTCCGTGCTTCCATGCAGTTGTTAGAGCAAAACGTTTGCGGGGGCTTCGAGCATTCTTCGTACTAAGACCTGCAAAGGTTCCGGCAAGGGATCTCCTTCGCGCTGGGAAACGGATGGCTTCTCGCGGAGCAACCGGACCGGAAGTCGCAGCCATGCTGGCCCTTCACCCGGTGTGCTTTCGAACGATCCACGAAGAACCAGAGCGTCGGCGCGGTCCAATGCCGTGCGAGCCGAGTCCTTGAAATCTTCCTTTGCCGGATCGATCACCGCGAGGTAAAGCGAGGGTTTCAGAAATTGGAGCAGCGAATTGCTTTCGACAATCAGATGCAGCAACTCCCCGCTCGATTCCTCAGCTGATTCGCGCAACGCCGCCCTCAGCAGCGGCAGCCCCTCGGCGAGAAATCCTTGCTTGGTTCTCAGCCAGAACGACCGCCGCGCCCCCGCGGCCAAAAATCGAGCACTGTCCGTGCCAGTATTCGCGCGGGTTTCCCACTCTATCGCGCAGATGTGTTCGTCCGGCGCGCAATCACAATTTTCCCCGTTCTGCGCACACACGCCATGTCCATACTGCGTAATCTTGCCGGCAATCCAATTCATCCCGGGAAACGCTCTGATCAGGTCGCACACCAACTGCGTTTTCCCGATGCTCCGCGTGTGTCCGCCGACGACGATTACTCGCCACGGTCTTGCTTCGTTCATCTTTCTTCTACCTGGCCGCTTTCCCCTCGAGCTTCTTGATGCGCTCGGCCAATTCGGGGAGTCTCGCTTGCCACGCAAATTGCTCCTTGAATTTATCCAGCGAACGCGCAGGCGTGCCCCACACCGTTTGCCCGCTGCGAATTGTTTTTCCGGCCAGCACTCCTGACTGCCCACCAATCACCGCGCCATCTTCCAGCCGGCAGTGCTCTCCGAACCCAGCCTGTCCACCGACTACAACATTCTTCCCAAACACGCACGACCCAGAAAGCCCGACTTGGGCCGCCATCAGGGCATGCGCACCAATCTGACAGTTGTGACCTATATGGACAAGATTATCCAGCTTTACCCCTTCGCCGATCCTTGTGTCGTCGAGCGAGCCGCGGTCAATCGTCGTGTTTGCGCCAATCTCCACATCGTCGCCAATCTCCACTATCCCTGCCTGCGGAAATTTCCAGTATCGCCCTTCGCCATGCGCATAGCCAAATCCATCCGCTCCGATTACTGCCCCGGAGTGAATCTCCACGCGGTGCCCGATACGCGCCCCCGCATACAGCGTCACCCGCGGATGAATCCTGCAGTTCTCTCCAATCCAGCAACCTGCTCCAATTACCGTATTCGCGCCAATCTGAGTGCCCGCTCCCACATGCGCATCTTCTCCAATTACGGCGTACGGCCCGATGCTCACGCCCGGGTTCACTCGCGCCAAAGGAGCCACAATCGCCGTCGGATGGATACCTCTCGCGATTGGCGGCCGGTCGAGCAGCAATGCCGCGGCCTTCGCAAACGCGAATTTCGCCTGCTTGTGCCGCAAGACCGTCTTTCCCGCGAGTGCCACGCCTTCGGCTGCAATGACGCAGAGAGCCGCTGAAGCCGCGGCGCGCTCCGCATGTTTTGGTGCTTCCACGTAGATCAAATCGTGCAAGCCCGCGCGCTCCGGCGCGGCCACGCCGCGCACCTCCACCGTGGCATCCCCCTCAACGTTCGCGCCGACTGCCTCTGCCAATTCCTTCGCCGTTCGTGTCATCGCCATCCTCGCTCAAAACCTGTACAGGTCAGACTCGCCCTTGGGCCTCGTCTTCCATCGCGCGTGCACCCAAACCCATTGTTCGGGATACTTCCGGATAATCTGCTCCATTACCTTTGCAAATCGTTGCGTGTTTTCAAAAACGTCCTTGTCCGCATCTCCGGTACGAATTAGCTCGACGGGCGGTTCAAACCGCAGCCGGTATTTTCGGATGCTCTCATCCCATATGGCGTAACCCGGCACCACCGCCGCACCCGTGTGTAATGCTACACGCGCAATCCCCGTCGTGGTGCACGCGGTCTCCCCGAAGAAATCCACGAAAACGCCTTCCTCCGGCATGGTGTTTTGGTCCGCAAGGATCCCGACGGTCCCTGATTCATGCAGAATTTTCAACAGCACCCGCGCCGACTCGTTCTTGAAAATCGGTCGATTCCCCGATAAGCATCGGTATTCGTTCACCAGGGTATTGACTCGGGCGTTGTCCAGCGGCCGCGCCATGTAGTGGAGGGGAAATCCATATAACGCGTGAGCATATGACGACAGCTCCCATCCGCCGATGTGTCCCGTCAAATAGAGGACGCCCTTTCCGCGCCCGTGCCCGACGAGAAAATTTTCGTGCCCATCGAGCACCACGAGTTGCTCGATGTTTTCTTTCGTATAGCGCGGTAGCCGCGCAAACTCCGCCGCCATCCAACCTAGGTTGCGCAGCATTCCCTGGATGACTGCCTTGCGCTGCGCCGCGCTCCACTCTGGGAACGCCAGTAGGAGGTTGCATTCCGCCGTCTTCCGCAACTTCGGCAGTATCGCGTACAACGCTTGCGCCACGCCAGAGGCCAAACCACGCGCTGCCGCCCGCGGCAGCACGCCTAGCGTCTTCAAAATCACCCAAACTGCGGCGTATTCGAGCCATTCTCTCATTCTTCTCCGCGCTTCTTTCTATCAATAGTGCGCCAGTATGCTTCCTTCCGCTGCGCGCGGCCAGTTCCCCCGGCAGCCATCCTGCTTACCCGGTGACTTAGTCCCCGTCCAACTTCCCAACGAGTGGGCAATCTCTCGAAAGGAAACTCCCATGCTCAATCGAGTTTTTACGTCCGCAACCGCCTGCTTCGTACTCGTTTCGGCGGTCCAAGCAGAGAACGCCCCCAAGCATACTTACCAGACCGTCCGGGTTGCGGACGGCATCGTCGCTTTCATCGCCTCCGAATCAAACACCGACGTCGTGAGCGGTAACTGCGTTGCGATTGCTGGCGATGATGGTGTTCTGGTCGTGGACTCGACGAATTTCCCCTCTCATGCGCGGCAAATTCTCGCAGAAATCAAGCAGATGACCAACCAGCCTGTGCGCTTTCTCGTTCACACGCACTGGCATCCCGACCACCTCTTGGGAGACAACGAATTCCGCACCGTGTTCCCAAACATGGCGATTGTCAGCACTGCATTCACGCAAAAAGCAATCGTAGAGCGTGCCCCCAAGTATGTCGAGGGTCTCCCGGAACAGGGTCCCGCTTATGCGGCGAGCATCCGCAAACACATTGCGGACGGCAAGGACGACAACGGCAAGCCCTTGACCGACGCCGATCGGAAATATCTCACCGACTTCGCCAACAGCGTCGACTTTGCCGCCGTTGAATTCAAGCAAGCCAAGCTTATCGCCCCCAATCTCACCTTCGATCACAATCTCACAGTCACTCTAGGCAAGCGAGAAGTGCAAGTGCTTTTCCTGGGCCTTGGAAACACAGGCGGCGACGCGGTCATCTTTGTCCCCGACAGCAAAGTGGTCATCACGGGCGATTTGATTGTCGCACCCACTCCGTACAGCTATGGCTCCTATCTCACCGAATGGGTGAAAACCCTTGCCAGAGTGAAAGCGCTGGGCGCCACGACGGTTGTCCCGGGGCATGGTCCTGTGGAGCACGACAATTCCTACATCGACCTGGTCACCTCCCTCCTCGAATCTGTTATCTCGCAAGTTCAAGCGGCGGAAAAGCAGCACCTGAGCCTCGAAGAAACCCGCAAGAAGGTCGACCTGACCGCTTTCGAAAAGAAATTTGTGGGTGACGATCACGACCGCAAGCTCGCTTTCGCGAAAGGCTTCACTGAGCAAGCCGTTGAGCGGGCCTACCAGGAAGCCAAGTTCGCTGACGAAGAGTAACGGCCACTATGGCGCCCGAACGAATGCTTACGGCTGCTTCGCATGTCTGGGGGTCCCGGGCTTACTGCCGTGTTAGACTCGCAACTCGTGGACACGGCCCCGGACGCTTCCGATCATCCATCCGCAACCAGTCTGCCCGCAAGAATTGGGTGGGTCATTCTCATCGCGGCGACGCTTTACGTCTGCTACTTCAGCCACCTGGGCGCCATCGGGTTCGTCGGCCCCGACGAGCCTCGCTACGCCTGGGTCGCACGCGACATGGTGGAAACGGGGGACTGGGTCACGCCGCGTTTGTATGGAAAACCGTGGTTCGAAAAGCCGCCTCTCTACTACTGGGGCGCAGCGCTCTGCTTTAAGCTCTTCGGCGTGAGTGAAGCCGCCGCGCGTCTGCCCAGCGCCGTCTCGGCTCTTCTCGCGATGCTCACGCTTGCCTGGCTCGCTCTGCGCCTCTACGGCGCGGAAACCGCGCGCTGGCTCTTGCTTCTCCTCCCAACTACCGTCGGCATGATCGGCTTCTCCCACGCCGCTGCCACGGACATGCCTTTCAGCAGCATGCTCACCATCGCCATGGTCGCGGCTGCCGTTGTACTTGGCCTCACGCGCAACGAAAACACTCCCATTATTCCGCGGGCACCCTGGCTGGCTCTCTTCCTCTTTGGCGTCTTCCTTGGCGCTGCCGTCCTTGCTAAGGGGCCCGCTGCCATCATTCTCTGCGGCGGCGCCGTCTTCTTCTGGGCGCTCTTCACCAAACACTGGCACGATGCCTTCCGCCTGCTTCATCCCGCCGCCATTGCCGCCTTCTGTCTTACCGCGCTTCCCTGGTACATCCTATGCGCGCGCCGCAATCCCGATTTCTTCCGAGTCTTCATCATCGAGCACAATTTCAAGCGCTACCTCACCCCCGAATTCCAGCACGTCCAGCCCTTCTGGTACTACGGTCCGATCCTCCTTGCCGCGTTCTTGCCGTGGACGGTGAGCTCGTTTATCGTTCTAAGGGATGCGGCGCATTCGTGGAGAGAAGGTCGTTGCGTAAACTCACCAAGCCTACTCTTCGCCTGCTGGCTAATTTTCCCCGTGGTGTTCTTCAGCCTGTCAGAGTCAAAGCTACCGGGTTATATCTTGCCTGTAATACCTCCTCTCGGGCTCCTAATGGCTAAGAGCGTTTCAGCGCGTGTCAACAAGCATCTTCCAGGTGATCGCTGGATCGAAATCACAAGTGGTGCGATGTTGCTCGCCATGTCGCTTCTAGCAGCATTACAATTCGAGAGGATACCTCTCGGATTCGCGCCGTTGATTCTCGCGGTCGCCAGCTTCGCTAGCTTCTTCCTTGGAAATCTATCGCGCACAGTATTGGTGAGCGAGCTTGCTGTCATTGCAATCCTTGCTCTGGCGCTCAGCGGAAATACTCGAGAAATACTAGACGGGCGACTGTCCGCGCGTGCCGCTCCCGTAGCCGCGGCGATTATTTGGAAGGATTATTCTCCCGAGCGATCGTCAACTTACAGACTTCAACGATCATTCCAATACGGCTTGAATTTTTATTTTCACCGAGAACTTTCGGAGTGGTCGCCGGATCGGAGTCAGCCGGGCTGGGTGTTTACATCGAGTAGAGAAGAATTTGAGTTACGAAATCGCGGCCTAAACTGCCCGATCAATGCCCTCAGGCATGCCGTAATTGCGTGCGAAGATCCCGGCTCAGCGGCTCGGCCGCCCCGTAGCGGGCAGCCTCAGTAGGAAGAAACTCACCACGCGGTTCTCGTAGGTGCGTTTGTCGTCGTCATTCAAGCTCACAAAATTTCCGTGCGCGATAATCGCCTGATCCCGCGGCTCGGGCGCTTTCAAGAACATCTGCCCGGTAATCGCAGCCAACTCCGGATCATCGACGGCCGCAATGAAGAGCTTCGGGACACCCGCCAGCGCGTTCAAGCTGTTCGAAAGCGGCGGATCGCGGCGGTACTGGTAGTTGAGCCACCCGAAGCTGAACTCCGCCGACCGCACCATGAACGGAAACCCGCCCAGGCCCGATCTTTCCACACCGACCTTCACCATTTCTTCGGGCAGGTCATACACGGAATCGAGCACAATCGCGTGGACCCGGCGATCTTTCTCCGCTTCCCGCAGCGCCGCATACGCGCCCAGGTTGTACCCCCACAAGCCGAAGTTGGCGGCATCCACATCGTTTCGTTGGGCCAGCGCGTCAATGGCCGCGCGCACTTCGTCCGCTTCGCGGTACCCAAACGTGGTCACGCCGGCGTTCCCGCCATGCGCCGCAAAGTCAAATACAAACGTGTTGTATTGGTGGTCCTGCAGCGCAGAAATAAGCGTCAGCAGTTCGCCCCGGCTCGATCCGTATCCGTGGCACAACACAATGGTCGGCGCTCCTCTGAACCCGGGGAAAAACCATCCTTCCCGATTTCCAAGCCCCGGCACCGTGAATTGCATTGCGTCCGGCCTCCCCGGAAAGCTCTGCATGCTGATTTCGCTGCTGGTCCGCTGGGGTTTCACGATGCGGTTGAGGAGAAAACCCGCAATTGCCCCGATCGCCAGCAGGCCAAAAAATGCCAGCGCGACAACGGCCATCAAAAGCTTCATGTACCAGCGCGTTGGATAGCGGAGTTCGGAAAGGATCTGCATGCGGAGTCTGTGCGAATCACCTGGCGGCCTGCGCCGCCGTTCTATTCCTCAGGAAACAAATCTCACGATTCGCATCCTAGCACATCTCTTGCGCGTCAATTTGGGCGCCCCATCTCCTTGTGCCCGATTTGTATCTTTTGTGATTTGCCGCATCGCGGCCACGCCTCTGAATCGGCTATGATGGTTCCCGCGCGGCCGGGGTCGCGCCGTTCTCCACTCGTCCATGAACATCGTCGATCTGCGCCAGACCGTGGTCCGCCAGCTTGAACCGTTACTCGAGGAAGAGGCGCGCCACTGGCGCGAAGAGCTGCACTGGGACTACCGCGGCGCCCTCGAGCTCATCAAGCGGTTCCTGGAGGCCCGCGCGCTTGCGGGTTGCGTCGCGTTCGAAAACCGTGCTGCCGCCGGATACTGCTTCTACGTCCTGGAAGAGCAGAAGGGCCTCATCGGCGGCCTGTACGTCTCGCCTCACTATGACCAAGCAGCCGTCGGCCGGCGGCTGCTCGAAGAAATGCTTTTCGGCATGCGCGCCCTTCCGCAACTCAATCGCATCGAAGCGCAGCTCATGCCCTTTGGCGGCCCCGTGGATGCACCGCTCAAGGAGCAGGGCTTTCGCCTCTACACGCGCCAATTCATGCTTCTCGATTTGCAGCCTTCCTTCGAACCAAGCCCGGGCGCGGCGGCCGGCATGCGGCTAGACCGCTGGCACGACCGTTACTTTGAGCCCTGCGCCAAGCTCATCTATCTTTCTTACGCCAATCACGTGGACGGCGATATCAACGACCAATATCGCAGCCGTTCCGGCGCGCTGCGATTCTTGAAGAACATCATTCTGCTTCCCGGCTGCGGCCAGTTTGTGCCGAGCGCGTCGTTCCTCCTGCGGCAGCCCGGCGGCGACGAGCTGATCGGCGCGGTCTTAACCAGCGAGGTTTCTCCCGGCGTCGGCCACACCACGCAGATTTGCGTCTTGCCCGGCTACCAGGGCCATGGCCTGGGCCGCATGCTCATGCAGACGGCGATCGACGCGTTATGCTCCATGAAATTTACGGAATTAACGTTAACGGTCACGGCTGACAACAGAGCCGCCGTCGAGCTCTACGAAAAGCTCGGTTTCCACACCATCAAATCCTTCACCGCCGGCGTCTGGCCCCGCTAGCAGAACCGTTTGACGCGGCCTAACGAGGGACGGGCGACTAATCTTTGCCGAGGGGCCAGAGCCAGGCAGCGCCGCGGACGCCGCTCGAGTCGCCGTGTTTCGCGGGCAGGACAGGGGTGACGGCTTCTCGGCCGAAAACGAACTGGGTGATGCGCCGTGGAAGGTTTGCGTACAGGCGCGGAATTTGGGAGACGCCTCCGCCCAGGACAACAACATCGGGGTCGAGCATGTTGATGATTTGCGCGAGGCCGCGGGCGAGCCGGTCTTCATAGCGCTCCAGGGCGGCAAAGGCAGCGGGTTCGTTGGCGGCGCGGGCAGCAATTTCGGGGGCGTCAAGAGTGAGGTTCGTGGCTCGAGCGTAATCGGCGGAAAGGCCGGTTCCAGAAATCCAGGTTTCGAGACATCCGCGTTGACCGCAGTAGCACTCGGGGCCGGGGTATTCGCTGGCGTTTGCCCAGGGGAGAGGATTGTGGCCCCATTCGCCCGCGACACCGTTCATCCCGGCGTGCGCGCGGCCATCGAGCGCGATTCCGCCCCCGCAGCCGGTGCCGAGGATTGCCGCAAAGACCACCTGCTTGCCAGCCCCCGCGCCGTCCGTCGCTTCGGAAACCGCCAGGCAGTTTGCGTCGTTCGCGCAACGCACTTCGCGCTTTAGTGCATTGCTGAGGTCGCGATCGAAGGGCTTGCCGTTTAGCCAAGTGGAATTCGCGTTTTTCACTGCGCCAGTCTGACGGGAAATCGTTCCAGGAATACCGACACCCACGGTGGCCCTGCAGCCGAGTTCCTTCTCGATCTCTTCGACACCGGCAGACACGGCGCGTACGGTCGCGTCGTAGTCAAACCGGGGCGTGGACGTGCGACGCCGGTGAAGCTCCCTTCCGTGGCCATCCATGGCAAGGAACTCAATCTTCGTGCCGCCGAGGTCAACGCCGATGCGAACGCGGTGAAGACTTTCTCCGGGAATGGACATAGCCGGGCTTCTCCATGCGTGCAACGCTCGCTTGCCGTTGCCATCGTCATTGGAGCACGGCACGCAGCGTTTGGGAAGGAAGCCGGGAAGGAGGTTTGGGAAGAACGACCGTCTTTCTTTTCTGTCATCCCGACCGAAGCGGCCGGCCTCTTCCCACGCTCGCCGCGGAGAGCATGCGGGGCTCGGCATTTTTGCACACCCGTCCACAGATTTGCACAATGGTTCGATCAGAATTTCATTGACGGCGCGAACGGGAAACATTATCTTGCGCGCCAGATTGAACCGGGAGCTTAAGAACTTTACGGCTCAGCTTTGATGGCGCAGCAAGCTTAACGGCGGTTGCGCCGCGAAATTGAACTGCGAAGCTCGAAGCCTTTACGGCTCCGTTTGGAGGGCGCGACACGCCTAACGGCGGGTACGTCGCCAGACGGAATCGGGAAGGTTAGAAACTTTACGGCTCAGTTAGAGGGCGCAGCAGCCTAACGGCGGTTGCGCCCTCAAATTTTTGGCCTCGCCCTTCCCCGACACCCGGAGTTACCTGCAGTAAGAAAATCGCACATGGAGCAGAAAAGTCGTCCACATATTCTCATCATTGGCGGCGGCGTTGCGAGAGACTCCTGTTCTTGTGCTTTCAACTTTCGGCGGTCTGCTTGCTATTGCTGGCTCTTCTTCCGCGCTGGCTCGAATTCGTCGCCGGGCTGCCAGCCGGCAACCTCAGGGAGCGCCGCAGCACGCTGGCCGAGGGCGAACCCAAACTGCGCCATCTTCGCCAGCCCCGTGAAATCCCATTCGGCACGGTATTCGTCGCTTGGCTGGTGGTAGTGATGCTCCACGTAATCATCAGCCTGCGCCTTGCCCCACGCGGCGTCGTGCCCCTTGAATTTGATTCCTTCGCTGATCGAAAACGAAGGAATCCCCACGTGCGCCAAACTGAAATGGTCCGAGCGATAGTAATGACCGGCCTCGGGACGCGAGTCCGGGCGAATCTGCAAACCGAATTCCTTCGCCGTCTGTTGCACTACCGGATAGAACGTCGTGCGCTCCGCACCGGTGACTTCCACCTCTTCTGGGCCGGCAATGGGGGCCAGCGCATCGTAATTCAGATCCAACGAAATTTTCGCCGGCGGCACCGGCGAATGTTTCCCCAGATACTCCGAGCCCAGAAGCCCCTGCTCTTCGCCGGTCACCGAAGCAAACAGAATCGACCGCGCCGGCGCTGTTCTTTCCACGGACCATGCACGCGCCAGCTCCAGCAAGATGCCGCAGCCCGTGCCATTGTCCACCGCACCGTTGTAAATGTTGTCGCCCTTCATGTTCGGATCGATGCCCAGGTGATCGTAGTGCGCCGTGTACAACACTGCTTCACCACTTCTCTTCGGATCCGAACCGGGCAGCATCGCCACGACATTCCGGGAAACAAACGGCCGCAACTTGCTAACCACATGGGCTTGCAAATGAACAGGCAGCTCGATCGGCTTGAAATCCCTTGCCTGCGATTGCTGAAACAGCTTGTCCAGATCCAGCCCGGCCATGCCCACCAGCTTCTTCGCCACGTCAAGCTGAATCCACGACGCCGCTTGCAGCTTCGGCGTGTTATCCCGCCGCAAATAGGACTTCTCGCCGCCCCAGGAATTCCGCACCACTTCCCAGCCGTAACTCGCCAGGTCCGTCCGGTGGATGACCAGCGTCGCAAGCGCTCCGCGGCGCGCCGTTTCTTCAAACTTGTACGTCCAGCGCCCGTAATACGTAAGGGCTTTCCCTTTGAAAAACTTCGGGTCGTCGGAAATCGGCTCGTTCACAAAGAGCAAAGCTACCTTGCCGTGCAGATCCGCGCTCTTGTAATCGTCCCAGTCGTATTCCGGCGCTTTGATTCCGTAGCCCACGAACACGATGGGCGCATCGATATCCGCCGTTTCTGTCTGGCTTTCGTTGTTGGTCACGAAATCATCCAGGTGCTTCAGCGTGATCGCCTCTCCATTTGCTGGCGCCAGTTTGAAGGATGTATCCCCCAGCGTCTTCACACCTACCATCGGCACATCCTGAAAATAGGATCCGTTGTCGCCCGCCGGTTTCAATCCGTCCAGGGCGAACTGTGTTGCAATATATTCAGCCGCAATATCGCCGCCGCGTTGTCCCGTACCGCGGCCTTCCAGCAAATCGCTCGCGAGAAACTTGACATGGGCGCGGATATTTTCCGAATTGATTTGGGAACTGGACGCAGCCTTGTTTCCCGCGGTTCCTTGCGCTGCCATCAGCAGCGTCACAGCAAAAATGCCTGCGACCCCGAAGAAGGCAAGCGCAAATATCGCTACAAGTTTTTTCATGATTCCCCTCGATTGGAATTTGGAATTATTTTTTTGCGCGATCTTTCAGCAAATTCTTAAGCTCGGACATGAATTCCTGCACGTCCTTGAAATCCATATACACGGACGCAAACCGCACATACGCAACTTTATCCAGTTTCTTCAGCCGGTGCATGATCATCTCCCCGATTTCCGTGGTGGTCAATTCGCGCTCCGTGGCTTCATGGACCACGCCTTCAATCTCCTCCACGAGCGCTTCCAGCTTCGGCGTCGCCACGGGGCGCTTCTCGCACGCCTTCAGCAGCCCCTGCAAGATCTTCGGCCGTTCGAAGCGCTCGCGCCTTCCATCCTTCTTGATCACCATGTACGGAATCTCGTCGATGCGCTCGTAGGTCGTGAACCGCCGGGCGCACTTGAGGCATTCGCGCCGCCGCCGAATTGTGTCGCCGGCGCGGCCCTCGCGGGAATCGATCACCTTATCGTCAACATGCGCACAGAAAGGACACTTCATTCGGCTGGCTCTCCTCGCCGGACAGTAGGATCCGCGCCCCCGGCAACCGCCTGATTCACCGCTTCGTTTTCCTGCTCGGCCATGCGCCGCAGCTCGCCGAGCGACCACCCCTCGCGGATCAGCAGCGGCACGCCTGCCAGGCTGCATACCGCAAACGAAACCAACCACAAAACAACCGCGGCTACCGTGGCGGCTTCATTTTCTACTCCAAAGATTGCCGTATATGCAAGGAACGAAGCCACCTGCGCTCCGCCGCCAGCGATGGGCAACTGTACCGCAGATCCCACGAGCGTGAATGCCAGAACCAGCATCACATCACTGACGCTCAATTCGCCGAGCCTGCCCCCAAAACTTCGCGTCACCAAGACGTAGACTGCCAGCACGAGAAGCCAGTGCGCGGTGGAATAGAGGACGGCCTTCGCCAGCTCGCCCCACGTTCGAATCGTCTGCACCCCGCGCGTAAATCCCAACACGATTCGCGCTACGCCGGCGCGCCATCCGTGCGCCGCAAGCCATCCCTGCAGCTTACGCTCCAGCAGCGCCGTGCCGTGCAGCCGCAGATACACCAGCATTGCAATCGCCCCCACCACGCCTGCGAACAAAAGGGAGCCTGTCGTCTTCGCCGCCGTCCCCAGCGCGTTCGCTGTCTGCCCCTCATGTGCGTGCGCCTCAAACAGCACTAAACCGATTGCCGCAATCACCGCCGTGCTCGCGGTATCCATCAAGCGCTCCAGCACGTATATCCCAAAAGTATCCGCTACGGGCAGCTTTCCTTTCCGCGCCAACAGCAAGGGCCGCACCGGCTCTCCTGCGCGCCCCAGCAAGAACACCGCGGCGAATCCCGCCAGTGTCATTTGATAGATATTCCAGAAATGCGCTTCGCCCAAGTGTTTTTGGAACTCTCTCCAACGCAGCGCGCGCAGCGCGTAGCACCCGTAGATAGCCACGATGGAGAGAAGCAGGTAGGACACCCGCGCGTTGCGAACGGCATGAAGCAGCTTCGCCCCGCTGAAGTCCGCGAGATGGATCATCCCGCTTGACCGGTAAACAACAAAGCCCAGGACCAACAGTCCGAGAAGAATGATCAGGAGCTTCCTCGACGACGCGCGCATGAGGTGACGAGCCTACTGGCCCCGAACACCATCGTCAAGTTCGCGGTCAAGGTATTGGCTTATCTGGCCTTGTTTCAGGGTCGGGGTATGGGTAAGATGCCCCCACTACGGTCGGCCTTCTGGCCGAGGTCGCCAGGGAACTTTTCGCCCGCAGTTTTCGTTCCATAGTTAGCAGGCCGAGAGCGTAGCGGGATTAGAGGCTGATGATACGTTGGAGCAGGATGCTCAACTGGTCCAGCAATGCCTGCAGGGCGACGGTTCGGCCTGGGAGGAGCTTGTGCGCCGCCATACGCGCCGCATCTTCAATATTTGCTATAGGTTTACTGGCAATAGCACCGATTCCGAAGACCTCTCGCAAGAAGTCTTCCTGCGGGTGTACCGTACTCTTGGGAGCTATCGGTCGGCACACGGCGGCTTTGCCACTTGGATGACCAGCGTGACGCGCAATCTGTTGATCGACCATTATCGTAGAACGAAGAGGGACCGCATCACCGATTCGCTCGATGATGCCATGCCGGTGGTCGAAAACAAGGAATCCGCGGGCCGGCGTCCCGACGAGCAGGCGCTCCTTAGCGAGCTCGGGGGCCAGGTGCAAGCGGCGCTGACCAAGCTTTCGCCCGATTTGCGCGAAGCGGTGATCTTGCGCGATTTGCAGCAGTTGGAATATGGTGAAATTCAACGAGTTTTGTCGGTGCCCGAAGGAACCGTGAAATCAAGGATCAATCGCGGACGGATCGAACTGGCGCGCATTCTGCAGCAAATGGGAGTGCGGCTATCATGATTTGCTTAAAGAACTTCCGTCCCGGCGGAAATGGTTGCACTCGCACTGAGTTGAGATCCTTCGGCTTCGCAAAAGGAGCAAAGCCTCAGGATTACAAGTTGCCAAACGGCGCTCTCTCAACAGGACTTGGAAGTCTTTTATGACCTGGACCTGCGAACAAACCGAGCTGCGGCTAAGCGATTACCTGGACGGCTTGCTCAACGGGGCTGAACAGCACGCTTTCGATACGCACGTCAGCGCATGCCAGCGCTGCACGCCGCTGGTTGCCAGCGTCTCGCATCTCCTCACCAATCTTCACGGGATGCCAGAACTCGAAACGCCTCCGCGCCTCGTCTACTCCATTCTCGACAAAACCCTCGGCCCGCGCGATTCCGTCACCGGCTGGCGTGCCCTGCTCGGCTGGGTCCGTGCTATCGCGTCTCCGCGTTTTGCCTATGGCGCGGTTTCCGTGGCGGCAACGCTCATGGTTCTCTTGACCGCTTCCGGCTTCTCCTGGCGCAAACCCAAGATTGCCGATCTGTCACCTGTCAACGTTTACCGCAAAGCCGATCAGCAGGCACATCTCGTTTACGCGCGCGGCTCCAAGTTTGTCAGCGACCTGCGCGTCGTTTATGAGATTCAGTCGCGCTTGCACCAAGACAGCGAGATTCCCACAACACCCGAAGGCACTCTTCCTGAATCCTCTCCGGACAAACAACCCGGACGCACCGATGGCACGCGACCCGCTTCACCGAGGCAGCAGAACCGCGCCAACGGGATCGGTCATGAAGTGGAACTGCTTGCTGAGGGATTGCCGGCTCTTATTGGCAGGAGAATGCCATGAAGTGCGCGGTACATCCGGAGGTCGACGCCACAGGTTATTGCCGCAACTGCGGTAAGGCCCTGTGCGCCGTTTGTGTGCGTCCGGTGCACGATGTTTTCTACTGCGAAGATTGCCTCGCTACCGTTCTCGGTCATCCTGCGCCGGTACCTACCCTACCGGGAGCCGCACCGTTCGCACCGGCCGCAGCACCCTTTCCTGTTGCTCGGAGACCTTCCAACGGCAGCCCCGCGATCGCTTTTATCTTGGGCTTCATTTTCCCTGGGCTGGGAGCGGTATACAACGGGGAGTACAACAAGGCCCTGATTCACATCGTCGTATTCGCCGCCTTCATACTTGGCCTTTCCAGCGATATGGATGGCGGAATGAAGGCGGTGTTCGCAATTCTGCTGGCTGGATTCATCTTTTACATGGCCTTCGATGCCATGCGCACTGCCCAATCGAAACAGCGGGGCGAAACTCCCGCGGATCCGTTCGAATCCTGGAACAAGAATCGCCCCGTTGGCCCGATCATCCTAATCGTGGTCGGCGCAATTTTTCTCTTGAACAATTTCGACTGGTTTCCTTTTTATCGGCTGGAGCGGTTCTGGCCCCTGATTCTGATCATCATTGGCGGCCTCATGTTTCGGAACCGCCTCAGGGGCCGTTCGTAGAAGGCAGCTGGTTCGGGCCCATTTGTTGGAGCTTGCTGCCGGAGAAGAGATTCGATGAGTGATCGCATGCGTTGTCCTTGCCGCCGCTGCACCATTCGCAGCTTGATGGGCCCTGCCATTATCATCACCATCGGCCTGCTCTTTCTTCTTCATGAAATGCGCGGCGGTTACTTCGATTTCGGCAACACGTATCCGGTCATCCTCATCGTGATCGGCGCCATCAGCCTAGCCAGCGCGCTCGCCCCCACTGATGGCCACGTTGTCTTGAGCGTCGCTCCTCCGCCTCCGCCCGCTTCCGGGCCCACGCCTCCGCAGGCACCCGCATCGCCCTCTGGAATCATCCCAGGGCCGGGTCGCTGAACGCGTATGGCCTACGGTCGCACCCCCCGCAGCTCAATCTTCAGTGGACTCGTGCTGCTCTCCATCGGCACGCTTCTCTTGCTCCACAACTACCGCGGCTTGGAGATTGACAGCGTTCTCTATCATTGGTGGCCGCTGCTTCTGATTTTCTGGGGCGCGATCAAACTTTATGAGCGTACCGCCGGTGCGCGCTCGGGAGATCCCGCCGTGGCACGCGTCACCCCCGGTGAAGTCCTTCTGGTTTTGGGCCTGCTCACTTTTGTCAGCATCGTCGTCGCCATCGATTACGCCAGATCGAAACTCCCTGGCCGGGACATCGGAATCGAATTTAGCGGCGACTCACACGATTTCGATCTCGACGTAGCCCCGAAAACAGTGCCGCCCAATGCTCGCATCAGCATCCGCAACGGGCACGGAGACGTCAGTGTCCGTGCCTCCGATGCTCCCGAGATTCATGTCTCCGGAAAAAAGATTGTCAACGCTTGGACGGATAGCGATGCCGGACGCATCGCGGAGGCGGCGAGAGTGCAAATCGCTCAGAACGGCGACGGCTACGAAATCGTCACGCCGGGTTTTGACAGTGCTTCCTCGCGCGTCGCCGTCGACCTCGACGTGATAGTCCCGAAGAAAGCAGATCTCACCGTCCGCAATGAAAAAGGCGACACTACTATCTCGGATATGTCCACCGGCGTTTCCGTCACCAGCCTGAACGGTGACATCGAAGTGCGCGACACTTCCGGTGACGTCAACATCGACATGCGCAAGGGGGACGTAAAGGTCTCCGACACCAAAGGCAATGTCAAGATTTCCGGCAAGGGCGGCGAAGTCAACGTCGTCAGCGCCGCTGGGGGCTTGACCATCGATGGCGAATTCTACGGACCCGTCCGGGCGGACAAGATCAACAAGGGCGTGCGCTTCATCTCGCAGCGCACCGACCTCACGCTCACACAGCTCTCCGGCCACATGGAAGTCGGTTCGGGCAATCTAGAAATAGCGGATGCCCCGGGAAATCTCTCCCTGCGCACCAATTCCTACGATGTCAGCATTGAAAACTCCGGCGGCAAAGTCAAAATTGACAACCGCAACGGAACCGTAACTGTGCGATTCTCTTCCCCGCCGAAGGAAGACATTGACATCACCAATTCCTCCGCCGGGATTGATCTCAGCTTGCCCGGGTCATCCAGCTTCGAGATTTTGGCTGATAGCCGCTCGGGCGACATCAATTCCGAATTCTCGAATGCCTCTCTGAAGATGACCGGCGCGGACTCGGGCAACACGCATTTGGAAGGAAAGTACGGGAGCGGCCGCGGCCCCAAGATCACTCTCAAAACCAGTTATGGGTCCATCTCCATCCACAAGACCAGCGGCATGGTTCCGCCTCCGCTGCCAAAACCCCCGAAGGACATTCCTCCGACCGAAGAGCACTGAAGAGCTGTGAAGCGCGGTTGGGGGTACGTTCATCGGCCGCTTGGACTGGCACGGCGAGCGGTTTCTCAGCGCACGGGCGCGCCCAGTTGCGCGGGTCTGGAACTATTCATAACGCAACGCGACCATCGGATCCATGCGCATGGCACGGCGAGCAGGAACGTAACATGCGCAGACCGACACCGCGAACATCAGAACGTTCACTGACACGAAGATGAGCGGGTCTCTCATGCTAACCCCGTACACTATGCCTTCAAGCAACCTAGTGAGCATGAGCGCGCCGACGACGCCAAACACCATACCCGCAAGCACCAGCTTCAATCCTTCGCTGAGCACCATTTTCAAACGTCTGCGGGCCGGGCACCAAGCGCCATCCTCACACCGATCTCGCGCGTTCGTTGGGAAACCGCGAAGGAGATCACGCCGTATATTCCTACGCTCGCTAACACCAACGCCAGGCCGCCGAAAATACTTAGCAACATCATCATGAAGCTGCGCAACGCTAGCGAATGCGAAAGCACCTGGTCCATGGTTCGAAGCGAGCCTGTCGGAACGAGAGGATTCGCCGCCGCTACACTCTCTCGCACGGCCTGGCTGAGACTAAGTGGGTTCCCGCTCGTCCGCACCACAATGCTTCTGGGAAACCAGCCCTCGAAGAGCTTGGACGTCCCATTCTTAGCCTGGGCCGCAGGAATGAAGGTGGTTGGCTCGGCTGGCTTATCGATATAACTTTTCAGGTCTCCCACGACGCCCACCACTTCGCACAGCACGCCGCTGACGTAAAGATGCTTTCCGAGTGAGCTCTGATCCGGAAAATACTTGCGAGCGACCGCTTCATTGATAATAACGACAGGATTGGAGGCATCGGAGTCGGCCCCCGTGAAGCCGCGGCCTTGCTTCAGGGACGTTCCGATGGCCTGGAAATATTCTGGCGTAATTTCCCGGTAATCCATGGAGATCCACTCCGATTCCTTGGGCCCGGCAATCCTCACGCCGTTGTTTCCCCCGCGCTCAAGCGGCAAGCCTGCCGCCACGATGCCCGCCGCAGCTACACCAGGGAGAGCTGCAATCCGCTGTTGCACAGCACGATAGAAGCTCATGATCTCCGGGGTCGAGTTGTATTTCGAGCCGGTCAGCCAAAACTGCATGGTGAGAATGTGATGTGGGTCAAATCCCGGGTTCGTGTTCATCAACTTGGCGAGGGTGGCGATCATCAGGCCCGCTCCGGTCAGCAGCACCAGCGACAACGCGAATTCCCCGATCACCAATCCTTGCCGCAGCCGCGCGCGGCCCGCTCCCGCACTGGCTCTTCCCTCGCCTTCCTTAAGCGTCTCGCTGAGATTCGTCTTGGTCGCATAGACCGCCGGCGCAATTCCAAACAGGGCACCAGTCAGAATGGAAATCGCGAGCGTGAATCCGAATATCCAGCCATCCAGCCGAATATCGCTCGCGCGAGGCAAAGTGCCGGGCGCCATTGCCAAAAGTGACCCCAACCCCGCGCTGGCAACGGCCAAACCAAGTGCTCCGCCTGCGAGCGCAATCAACATGCTCTCCGTGAGTAATTGTCGCAAGAGCCGCACGTGGGAAGCACCGACGGCGATGCGCACAGCAATTTCGCGCCCGCGCGAACCACCGCGCGCGAGGAGTAAATTGGCCACGTTGGCGCAAGCGATCAACAGCACAAAGCCGATGGCGCCCAACAGAACCAGAAGGAACGGGCGCATTCCCGCGCCGATCATGGCCTGATACGGCCTGAAACTCATAACGAGCTGCTGCCCGATTTCGCGGGGATACTGAGCGCGGAAATCCCGTGTGACGATGTCCATCTGCGATTGGAGCTGCGCGTGGGTCACGCCCGGCCTCGGCCTCGCAATCACACTGATGTTTTCTCCGCTGCCTGCCGTCTTTGCCACCAGCGCCAACGGAACCCACACGTCCGCCTGGACTCCTGGGTTTAAATCCGAATTCGCGCGCGGATCGAAGCCAGCCGGCATCACTCCGATCACCGTGTAGGCATCGCCGTTAAGCAAGACTTTTTGGCCGATCACTGCAGGATCACCGCCGAGGCGGCGAGTCCACAGCGCATGACTCAGTATGGCAACGTGCTGACCATCGCCTCGATCTTCCTCGGGAAGAAAATCGCGGCCGACGGCGGGATGGACTCCAAGTACCTGGAAATACCCAGCTGAGGCAGGGACGCCACGGACATGCTCCGCTTCGTTTCCAGTCGAGAGATTGAACCCAGCTTCGGTGTAGCCAGCGAGGTGCTCGAAGGGCTGGCTGTACTCTCGCAGGTGCTGCAGTTGTTTCCAAGTGAGGCTCATCTCGTCGGATTGAGACTGATAGGTTTCAGCAAGCTGGACGATACGATCGGGCTCAGGGAAAGGCAGCGGGCGGAGCAGCACGCCGTACACAACCGTGAAAATTGTCGTGTTGGCGCCAATGCCCAGCGCGAGAGTCAGCACAGCCACAGACGTGAAGCCCGGGGCCTTCAACAGAACACGCAATCCATAGCGTACGTCTTGCCAGAGCGTTTTCATGAGAGCCACTAACTCGTTCGGTCACGATGGAATACGAGCCCGTGCGTCTATTTGTTCCAACGGCTTACCGGGCCCGGGTCCGAATTTCCCACCTGAATTCTTCCGGGCTAACGCTCCGCCAATCGATTCAACTCCTCAAAAAATGCAGGAAACGACACCGCCGCGCACTCCGCGTCGCGAATCACAGTCGCTCCTTCCGCCGCCAATCCCGCCACTGCAAACGCCATCGCTATCCGGTGATCGCCGCGCGGGTCGATCTCCGCCCCGCGCAATCTTCCAGCCTTGCGCCCCTCTACGCGTAGCCCGTCCGGCCGCTCTTCCACCTTCGCGCCCATCCGCCGCAAGTTCTCCGCCAGAGCGGCGATCCGATCGCTCTCCTTGACGCGCAATTCCGCCGCGTCGCGAATCTCAATCCCCTCTTCCGTGCACGGTCCCAAAGCGGCCAGCATTGGCAACTCATCGATCACCAGCGGTATCAGCTCCCCTTCGATTACCCCACCTTTTAACCTTGCGCCCTTCACCGCGAGGTCGCCGACCACTTCTCCATGCGAACTCCTCAGCGAAACCATGCTGATCGATGCGCCCATCCCTGCGAACACATCCAGAATGGCCGTCCGCGTCGGATTCAACCCCACATTGTGAATCATAATGCTGGACTCCGGCAGCAACGACGCTGCGGCAATAAAAAACACCGCGGAAGACAAATCCCCGGGGACATCCAGCGTCCGCGCCCGCAGCTTCCCGCTGCCATTCGTTCCCGTAAGCCCGCGAACCTGGATGGTGCGGCCATTTTTTTCGATAGCCGCGCCGAATTCCTCAAGCGCCAGTTCGGTGTGATCGCGCGTCCGCGCCGGCTCTGTCACCGAGGTCACACCCTCGGCAAACAATCCCGCTAGCAGCACCGCCGACTTCACCTGCGCGCTCGCCATCGGCATTTTGTAATCGATCGCCCGCAGCCGCGTCCCGCGTATCTCCAACGGCGCGAAATTATCGTCCCTCGCGCGAATGTCCGCACCCATCTCCCGCAGCGGCCCAACCACGCGCTTCATTGGCCGCTTCTGCAGGGAAGCATCGCCCGTAAGCCTTGACGTAAACTCCTGCCCTGCGAGAACCCCTGCCAGCAGCCTCATCGTCGTTCCGGAATTCCCCGCGTCCAGCGCTCGCCGGCTCTCCCTCAATCCGCGCGGCCCCTTCCCAGTAATCCGCACAACGTCTTTTTCAATTCTTATTTCCGCACCCAGCGCGCTCATACATCCGAGCGTGCTGTGACAATCCGCCGCTGTGGAAAAATGCCGCAGTTCGCTGGCACCCTCGGCCAGCGCCGCCAGCATCGCATAGCGGTGAGAGATGGACTTATCCCCCGGCGGCTCCACGCCGCCTGTCAGGAACCTTGCAGGTTGAATCGTTTGTTTTTTCACGCCGCGATTTTAGCACGCCGCTTCCCCGCGACCCTTCCTGGCAAATGGAAAACCCTGTACTTTCGGCCAGTTTTCCGCTGGAACGCGGCAACTCCGTGCCTGAAATCTCCAGGCCCTCTCTTGCGTATCATTGCTGTAGGAGAATTCGCATGTCCGCCCGCAGCACGCTTCTTCATCTCGCCGCCAAAGCCGGCCTCGTTCTCGCGGCGCTCTTCGTTATGACCGTCCTGCTCGCCGCCATGCCCGGTCGCCACACTGCCGCCGTGCAGAACCCCGCTTCGCAGGAATCTCCCGCTCCGCAACGCCAGGAAATGCCTGGCATGGATATGAGCGACGAAAAGGCCAGCGAAAAAGACGCGGTCCACGATATGACCCCCGGCCATCACGGCTCGCACAATCTCCACATGACCCTGACCGCGATGCGCCCGGAAACACCCGAAGACATTCAGCGCGCCAAGGAGATTGTCGCCGAGCTCCGCGACGGCATTGAAAAGTACAAGGACTATCGCGCTGCCCTGAACGACGGTTACAAGATATTCCTTCCCAATCTTCCGCTGCCCGAATATCACTTCACCAACTATTGGAACGGCTTCATGGAAGCCTTCACGTTCGATCCCGCGCGCCCGACTTCCCTGCTCTACAAGAAAACCGCCACGGGATACGAGCTAGTCGGCGCGATGTACACTATGCCCAAGCGTGCCACCGAAGATCAGCTCAACGCGCGCGTTCCGCTCAGCGTCGCTATGTGGCATCTCCACACCAACCTCTGCATGCCGCCAAGAGACGGGTTCCGCACCGCCGACTGGTCCAAGTTTGGCTTGAGGGGTTCCATCACCACGCAAGACGCCTGCGACACCGCCGGCGGCCGCTTCCAACCTTCCATCTTCGGCTGGATGGTCCACGTCTATCCGTACGAGGATTCGCTCGACAAAATCTTCGCCATGCATCACCACATGGATTAGCTCACGATTACAGCAACGATCCTCTCTTGGCAGCTGTAGGCGGGATGCTGCGCCCGCTTCTGTCTGTCCTCTAATTGGCAGAGCTAGTTCTAGAACGCCTAGCTCGATCGTCCTAGCTGCGGCTCTTCGCTGGTTCGATTGCTTCCCCGTACCCCGCCGCGTATCATTACCGATTCATGCTTTCGGTCCGGTTTCATCTGTCGGCGCTTTGGGGGCTCACCAAGGTTCTAACCTTGGGACTGCTCTTGTTTGCCTGTGCACTCTCCCCAGCGTTTCCCCAAACTGGACCCGCCAATTCCAGCGAGATCCTCCCCCTCGACCAAGTCCGCCCCGGCATGCAGGGCTACGCCTACACCATTTTTGCTGGCGACCAAGTTGAAAAGTTCGACCTCGAAGTCATTGGCATCATGCCCAATTTCCTTGGGCCGAAGCAGTCCATCATCCTTGTCCAGCTCAAAGGCCCTAAGGTGGAGCACACCGGCGTTGTCGCCGGCATGAGCGGCAGCCCCGTCTACCTCGAAGGAAAACTCGCGGGTGCTCTCTCCCTGAAGCTCGGCATTTTCACCAAAGAGCCCATCGCCGGCGTAACCCCAATCGAAGACGTCCTCCGCCCTCCTCCTCAAGCGGCTCCCACGCAACCTGCAACAACGCAGCAGCGAGCCATCCCAGTTGACGAATTCGCGATCACCAACAAAAATGAAGCCGCCTCGCGCGCCGGCTTTCCCTCCGGTTCTGCCCTCGAACCGATCGAAACGCCTCTGGTATTCTCCGGCTTCCAACCCACGACCCTGCAGCAGTTCGCGCCCCAGATCCAAAACTACGGCTTCGTCGCCGCGCAGGGCGGCACTGCCGCGCCGCGCCCGGAAGACGCGCATCTCTCTCCCGGCGACATGGCGGGCATGGTCCTCGTGCAGGGCGACGCTTCCATCAGCGCCGCGTGCACTGTCACCGCCATCCAGGCCGACCGCGTGTACCTCTGCGGCCATCCCCTTCTGAGCTTCGGCGATGTCCAACTTCCCATGGCGCGCACCCGGGTCTTGACGACGCTCTCCTCTGATCTGGCCTCCACCAAAATCGTAAACGTCGGCGGCTCCATCGGCACCATCACCAGCGACCACCTCACGGCAGTCACCGGCAAACTCGGCGCTCCACCTGCCATGATTCCTCTCGACGTCACATTCGCCGTTGGCGGCACAGACCCTTCAAAACAAAAGACACTCCACTTCGAACTCGTCAATCACCCAAAGCTTACGCCGCTGCTCGTTGGCCTCACTACGTTTAACGGCCTTACGCAAAACTCCCTCTACGGCGAGGGCAACACGCTTCATCTCTCCGGGGAAATCCGCCTTCAGGGCCACGCCACGGTTCAAATCGAAAATACCTTCGCGCCCGGTGACTCACTGAACCCCGATGGCCTCGCGATTGCGTTCGCCATGCAAAACGTCTTCACCCGTCTCTTCAACAACAACTATGAAGCCGCCGCTGTCGACCGCATCTCCCTCCGGGTGGAAAGCGTACCTGGCCATCAGTCATTCACCATCGAGAGCGCTTGGCTGGAAAAAGGCGAAGCCGCACCCGGCGAAACTCTCAGGGTTCGCGTCTTGCTCCGTCCTTATCGGGGCGCCGCTCGCGTGGAAGAAACCACCGTACGCGTACCTGACCAAGTCACTCGCGGCACGACGCTTCGCGTCCTCGTCAGCGACGCCGACTGGCTCAATCGCGCCTCGCGCGGCTTCGCCTTCCCTGGAGTAGGTGGCCCCGGCGGACCTGCTGGACTCGACCAACTCATCGCGCTCCTCAATCGCGAGCGCCGCAATGACCGCCTCTACGTCGGCCTCTTCGTTCCGTCCCCCACGATGCTCTGGGATGACAAGGAACTCCCCAACGTACCGCTTTCTCAAATCAACATCGTGGACGGCCGCCCCACTCCCGGCAGCGTTCAGGTCTTGCGCGAATCGCTGGCCAGCGAAGCCTCCATTGCCCTCGGCGGCCCGGTCACCGGTGTGGTTTCCTTGAATCTGGCGGTACGGTGAAAATCGTGATGCGAATGCGCGCTCTCTCATTGCGACTTATCTCCTCGGGCCTTCTTGTCTTGCTCAGCGGCGTCTGCTCCTTTTCGACCCACGCCGAACATACTCGCCGCTGGCGCCAATCCACTTACGAAGAGTTCCTCAAGGGGACAGCGCACGGCGTCGCCGTCCGCAGCGATGGCCGCTTGGAACTCGCGCCAAAATTCAGTCTTCTTGCGGATGCCGACGCCTCCTATCTTTGGTCACTCCGGCTCGATCCCAAAGGTACCCTCTACGCAGCGGGTGGCTCTCCTGCCAAAGTTTTCCGCTTCGATGCCAGCGGCAAACCCGCCACGGTCTTTGAATCAAGCGATCTCTCTGCGCAAGCGATTGCCTTCGACGCCAAGGGAACGCTCTACGTCGGAACCTCTCCCGACGGCAAGGTCTATCGCATCTCTTCTTCCGGCGAAAAATCCGTTTTCTTCGACCCAAAAACAAAATACATCTGGGATCTCGCCTTCGCAGCCGACGGCACGCTGTACGTCGCCACCGGCGACAAAGGTCAGATCTTCACCGTCGCGCCCGACGGCAAGGGCGAACTTTTCTATGCCAGCGACGAAGCTCATATCCGAGTGCTCGCCTTCGACGCCAAAGGCAACGTCATCGCCGGCACCGAACCCAGCGGCCGCATCCTCCGCGTCTCACGCCTTGAGGCGAAAACTGCGCGCAAAAAAGATTCAAACGCGCTCGCCGCCGAAGGCTTCGTCCTCTACGAAACGGCCAAGCGCGAAGTGACCTCGCTTGCTATCACGCCCGACGGCACCATCTACGTCGCGGCGATTGGCGACAAGCCGCGCGGCGTTTCGATGCAAGCTCCCGCGGGGGTCATCACCAACGCGCAAGGCACGACCACGATCACCGGTGGAGGAATAATCAGCTCCGGTCCGGGACAGCCGCAAACCTCTTTTGTTGCTTTTCCGCCGCTCCTCTCCAGCAGCATCTATCGCATCTCGGCCGACGGCGCGCCGGAAGAGCTGTGGACCTCGCGGGAAGACCTGGTCTACTCGCTCGGTTTTGGGCAGGATGGCCGCCTTCTCGCTGGCACCGGGAATAACGGTTCACTCCTCGCTATCGATGGCCGCGGCGTCTACGCCCAGCTCGCCAAGGCCGGCTCCGCACAGATCACAGGAATCGCGCGCAACGCAGCGGGTAAGGTTTTTCTCTGCACCGCGAATCCTGGCAAAGTTTTTTCTGTCGGCCCCGAATACGAATCCGAAGGCAGCTACGAATCGCGCTCCTTCGACGCACAGCTCTTCTCGCAGTGGGGCCGCATCGAGTGGTGGGGGCCCCCTGCCGCAGCTTCAACGAAGTCCACTGCTTCTTCTAGCGAGCCGCGCACCGAATTTTTCGTGCGTTCCGGCAACACCGAAGACCCCGGCAAAGAATGGTCCCGCTGGTTCGGCCCGTATTCCAAGAGCGGCAGCCCTGCCGAGGCACCGCCCGCGCGTTTCGCCCAATGGAAGGCCGTCATTCACGATGGCCGCCCCGGCGATGGCATCGACTGGGTCAGCGTCGCCTACCTCCCGCGCAATGTTGCGCCCGTCATCGACGCCATCATCCTGCAGGATCCCGGCGTCCGCGCGCAAAGCATCACTATGATTCCGTCCGGTCAGCCGCAGACCGTCAACTTGAAGATGCCGCCCACGCCCAATACCTCGGGCATCACCATCGCGCAAGGCACCTCCCCGGTGAAATTCGAAAACCCGCCCCAAGGGTTCATTCAAAAGGGCTATCAATCTGTTCTCTGGAGCGCACACGACGAAAACGACGACGAGCTACGATATGGCGTCTACTATCGTGGTGAATCGGAACGCGAGTGGAAATTGTTGAAGGATAATCTCGAACAGAAATTCTACTCCTGGGATACCACCACACTTCCCGACGGTGCCTACTACCTGAAAATCGTCGCTGCCGACGCACCATCAAATCCACCGGCTGCGGCCCTCAAGACGGAGCGCGAGAGCGAGCGCTTCGAGGTGGACAACACTCCACCGGTGATCGAGGGCTTGCAAGCAATTTCGTTTCCTGTTCAGCGGAGCGCCGTCGCCGCCTCCGGCGTGATGGTGAAGTTTACAGCGCGAGACACGTCGAGCAGCATCGAGCGCGCGCAGTATAGTCTTGATGGCGGCGAATGGACGCTCGTGTCACCAACCGGGGGAATCAGTGACGCTCCGGAAGAGCGCTACGAATTTTCATTGAGCAATCTTGGACCCGGCGAGCACACCATCGCCGTGCGCGCGTACGACAAGTTTGAAAATGTTGGGAGTGCCAAGACAAGCGTCGCTGTGCCCGCCCCAAAGATGTAAAGCTCGTTGGGTCGAAACCCAGCGCAAAACTTCAACTCATCCACCGTTCTTAGACTGCGGCGGTCTGAAACTTTTCGATTTCTGCGCCGAAACCAATACGCCCGTCGCCATACGGCTCATTGCGTACGTGCACCACACGCGCCGTGAAGCGCGCCTCTTCCGTTTCGCTTCCCGTCACTTCACCGGGCAGGCGCAGCGTCGCTTCGATCGAAGTGCCCACTTGCAGCGGCGCCGACGTTGCAAAGAAAAAACCACCTCGGGAGATATTCAGCGCTTCGGTGAAATGCTCGGTTTTGTCCGAAGCTAGACCAACGGTGCGGAAGCGGAGGGGGGTTCGAATATTGAAGCGAGTCAGTTGTCGTCTATCGGATGCTGCCATGAGGCTGGGGCTCCTCCGCGTGAGGAAGGGTAACGCGCGGTCCTCACGACTCTGCGGAAGCATCAGCCTCAAGTTTAACAAATCCCCGGGCGGGGTCAAGCACTAAATCACGCAAAAACCGAGCCTTACCGAGTACTTTACTTCGCCTGAGCTTCGCCCACGAACAAACTTTCGCTATGTCATAATGGGCTAGAATCGCGGCAATTGGATGGATCCCATGAGCGCCTACCCACAGACGGAACCGCCGGCACCACAGCAACCCGACTGGCGCGCCATCAGCGAGGCCCACGCGCGTATCGCTCCGCACATTCATCGCACGCCTGTTCTCACTTCCGCCACTCTTGATTCGCTGACCGGCGTACGGCTTTTCTTCAAGTGCGAAAACCTCCAGAAAACCGGCTCCTTCAAGATACGCGGCGCGACAAACGCAATCTTCTCGCTCAGCGACAAAGAAGCGGAGCGCGGCATTGTCACTCACTCCAGCGGCAACCACGGCGCCGCAGTGGCTTGCGCCGCCGCATGGCGTGGTGTTCCCGCGTGGATCGTCATGCCGCAAAACACTCCCGCGGCAAAATGCCGCGCCGTTGAAGGCTACGGCGGGCGCATCACTTTCTGCGAACCGAAAGTCTCCGCACGCGCCGAAACTGCCGCGCGCATTCAAAAAGAAACCGGCGCCGTGATGATTCATCCCTACGACGATGACCGCATCATCGCCGGCCAAGCCACTGCCGCGAAGGAACTCCTTGAACAAGTCCCCGACCTCGACGCCGTCTTTGCTCCCGTCAGCGGCGGCGGGCTGCTGAGCGGCACGTGCCTCGGCGCAAAAGGCATCCGCGCCGCTGTGCGCGTCTTCGGCTGTGAGCCCGAGCGCGCGGACGACACCGCCCGTTCGCTCGCTACCGGCACGTTGCAATCCCTGGAGACCGCCGACACGATCGCCGATGGACTTCGCGCATCGCTCGCTCCGCGGACGTTTGCGATCCTCCGGCGCCACGTCGACCGCATTCTCCTCGTCAGCGAGGAAGAAATCATTGCCACCACGCGCCTCGTTTGGGAGCGCATGAAAATCATTATCGAGCCTTCTTCCGCGGTCGCTCTCGCGCCTCTACTCCGGGCCGGCACGGTCGCGAACCTTGATCTTCCAAAGCGGCCCGATGGCAGCGCGCCGAAACTTGGCGTAATTTTCTCCGGAGGCAACGTCGACCTTTCTACCTTGCCATTTTGAAGAGGAGTTGAAGTGACAAAGGACACGGCATACCGTTCGACGCGCGGCTTCAGGGTACATAGTTATCTGCGGGAAGGCGCAACCGTGGTGGAGTGCCACGGAAAATTAACGGCGGAGAATGCCCCGCTTCTGAGAAGCGAAGTGAGGAACATAATTCCGAATCAGAAACGGATCATCCTGGACCTGAAGGAGGTCCCGCTGATGGACAGCGCGGGACTTGGGACCATCGTGGGTCTGTACGTTTCGGCAAGAACGCGGCACTGCCCACTCGAGCTGATGAACGCGAATCAGCGGATCCGAGAGCTATTCGGAATTTCCAACCTGGTGTCACTCTTTGAAGCTGCGGGTCGCCATGGCGGGAAGATGATGTGACCGCGTTTGCCCAACAGGCAGGGAACTTCAATGTGACAGCAGAAAGGGTTTTTGCATCTAGAGAAGCAATGACATGAGGATGGGACCGACCACGAAGCGGACAAAGGAGGAAAAAGAAATGCAAGAAATGACTGGCGAGCAGGCGGTTTTTTTGCTGCAAAACGTTTATCTGGGTACATTGAAAAATGAGAGCCGAATTACGACAAAAATCATCGCGGCGGTGCCAGCGGACAAGTGCGAGCATCGGCCAGATCCGGCGTCGAGAAGCGCCATCGAGCTGGCGAGGCATATTGCGGTCGCGGACAATCGGTTTCTGGAAACAGTTATTAACGGCTTGTTCGACACCAGCGCGGCGGCGATTCCGGAAAGCGTGAAAACTCCCGCGGAGATTGCGCGGTGGTATGAGGAGCGATTCGCAAAGAATTTTGAGGCACTGACGAAGTCGACCGGCGAGCAGTTGGTGAAAGTGGTGGATTTTCGCGGGATGTTCCAGCGGCCTGCGGTGACGTTCGTGATCCTGGGGATGCACCACACTATTCATCACCGGGGACAGCTTTCCTCCTACTTGCGGTCGATGGGGGCGAAAGTGCCGTCGATTTATGGCGAGAGCCACGACGACGCGCAGGCCCGCAAGGCAGCGCAGGCGTGAAGGAAGCCCTCAGTTGAAAGTAATCAGCGGACGATGCCCGAGAGGGGCGAGGAGGCTGTCGCGTAGAGGCGCTTGGGCATGCGGCCAGCCAGCCAGGCTTTGCGGCCGGCGCTGACGGCTTCGCGCATGGCTTCGGCCATGAGGACCGCGTCCGCGGCTTCGGCGATGGCGGTGTTCATCAGGACGCCATCCGCGCCAAGCTCCATGGCCACGGCGGCATCGGAGGCAGTGCCCACACCCGCGTCAACGATCATGGGTACTTCGGTGATGCGTTCCCGGAGGATGCGCAGGTTGGCGGGATTTTGGATGCCGAGGCCGGAGCCGATGGGCGCGGCGAGGGGCATGACCGCCGCGGCGCCGGCGTCGATCAACTTGCGCGCGGCGATGAGGTCATCGTTCGTGTAAGGTAGGACGACGAAGCCTTCTTTAACGAGGACGCGCGTGGCCTCGATGAGCTCCGCAGTGTCAGGGAACAAAGTTTGCTGGTCGCCGATGACTTCGAGCTTGATCCAGTTCGAGAGGCCGACTTCGCGGGCGAGCCGAGCGGTGCGGATAGCCTCGTCAGCGTTGTAGCAGCCGGCGGTGTTCGGGAGGATGAAGAATTTATCGCGGTCGATGTAGTCGAGGAGTGATTCTTTGGTCCGGTCGGTGAGGTTCACGCGGCGGACAGCTACGGTAATCATGCCCGCTCCGGAAGCGGCGTGAGCGCGCGCCATCTCCTGAAAACTGCGGTATTTGCCGGTACCGACGATTAAGCGGGATTTGAACGCGCGGCCTGCGATGACCAGTTCGTCTGCCATGGAAGTGCTCCTATAGGATTGTAGACCGGAGAGACGCGGGCGCCAAATGGCACAACAGGACACCAGCAGGAACATTCGGCCGCAGAATTAACAGCGGGCCGCCCCGAACTGTGGTATAGTGTTTTTGCGCTTAATAGCTCGGTAGTGTTGTGCGGTCCCTCTGGTTGTGAAGTTGATCTGAGAATACCCGCCTTCAGTTTCCTCCGTTCGTTTTCAGCGTAATTTAAAACAAGACTGGCAATGCAAGTTGCCGTGCTCGCCCGGAAACTCGTGTGCGCGCCGCGGCAGCTTCAGCCAGCAAGAAAGAAATTAAGGATAATGCAGAATTTTTCAGCAACTATCGCAGATCGTCCCTCGGAACCCATTTCCGAGCGTTCTAGCGACCGATTTTCAGAACTACCCATTTCGGATTACACGAAGGAGCGGCTGTCATCAGCACGTTTTACGACACCGACTCCCGTGCAGGCCGCGGCGATCCCGCGAGCGCTCGAAGGCAAAGATGTGCTCGCGACCGCGCAGACAGGAACCGGCAAGACGCTGGCGTTCCTGATTCCAATCATCGAGCATCTCCTCAACCAAAACGCGCCGGGAATCGCAGCGCTGGTGCTTGTGCCCACGCGCGAACTGGCCATGCAGGTTGTGGAGCAATTCAACGCGTTGCGCGGCAGGCAGCTGTCACCGGCGGCGCTGGTGGTCGGCGGATTGTCCGAAGGGGCGCAACTCAGCGCATTGCGCAAAGGCGCTCGCCTGGTGGTCGCGACGCCAGGGCGGTTGGAAGATTTTCTCGATCGCAAACTCATGAATTTCCGTGCGCTTCGGATGCTTGTTCTCGATGAGGCGGACCGCATGCTGGACATGGGATTTCTTCCCGCGATTCGCAGGATTGTGGCGGTGCTGCCTAAAGAGCGCCAAACGATGTGCTTTTCCGCAACGATGGAAGCCTCGGTTGCACACCTGGTGAAGGACTACCTGAGAAACCCTGTGCGGCTGGCGTTTGGGTCCACGCTGAAGCCTTCGGAGAATGTGCGGGTGCAGGCATTGGAGGTTTCGTTAGATCGCAAACAGGAAGTGCTGCAGCGTTTGCTCGCCAAGGAAAAGGGACGGTGCCTCGTCTTTGCGCGCACTAAGCGCGGCGCAGAGCGGCTGGCCCAGAACTTGAGCCGCAACGGATTCACGGCGGCCATGCTCCACGGTGGCCGCTCGCAGTCGCAGCGAACTGCGGCTTTGGTCGGATTTCAGCAGGGGCGTTACCGCGTGCTCGTCGCGACGGACCTGGCTTCTCGCGGCATTCACGTTCAGGACATCGCCCACGTCATCAACTACGATCTGCCCGAGCTAGCGGAGAACTTCATCCACCGGGTTGGCCGGACGGGACGCGCCGGCGGGCACGGCGTCGCATCCACACTGTTCGTGAAAGAGCAGCGAACGGAGTTGTTCCAGTTGGAGCGCACCCTCGGAATTCGCATGGAGAGAATGCGGGCCGAGGACGGCCCTGCCGAAACGCAGATTCGGAAACAAGACAACATCGACCGCACCGAGCCTTCACGCAAGTTCACGATGATTCGCTTACCAGGAGAGGTCTTACAAGCACAGATGGAGAACTAAGCTCGCTTTCGAGCTCGATAGCTAATCCTGAAAGATGGGACGAGGCTCGGCGAATTCGGAGTAGAGCTGCTCGATAACGTCGCGATACTGCTGCTCGACGACGCGGCGCTTGAGTTTGAGAGTGTAGGTAAGCGTGCCGTTGTCGAAAGTAAAATCTTCCGGCAGCAGCGCGAAGCGCTTAATCGTTTCGTACTGCGCGAGGTTGGCGGTGAGGCGCTTCACCTCGCTGTCGATGAGTGAGCGAACCCAAGGATGCGCGACTAACTCGGCTTTCGAAGCGAACTTAATTCCCTGCTCCGCAGCTTTGGCCGAAACGGTGGTGGCGTTGGGAACGATCAGAGCGGCGATAAATTTGCGGCGGTCGCCGACGACCGCAGCATTCAAAATGTACGGGCTGGTCTTGAGAGCGTTCTCAATCGGCTGAGGGGCGACGAATTTCCCAGCGGCGGTCTTGATTAAATCCTTCTTGCGGTCCGTAATGAAAAGATAGTTGTCCTTGTCGAGATAACCGATGTCGCCGGTGCGGAACCAGCCATCTTCGGTGAGGACTTCCCGCGTGGCATCGGCACTCTTGTAATAACCCTGCATAATGCAGGGGCCTTTGGCGAGAATCTCGCCATCCTCGGCGATGCGGAGCTCGACGTTGCGAATGGGGCGCCCCGCGCTTCCGGTGCGGTTGGCGGGATAATTCGTGGTCAAGACCGGGGAAGTTTCCGTCAAGCCGTAACCCTGATAGATGGGAACGCCGACGGCCCAGAAAAACTCGGCAAGCTCTTTCGCAAGCGGCGCACCGCCCGAAAAGACAAGGCGCAACCGTCCGCCGGTCCCCGCGCGTATTTTTGAATACACCAGCTTGTCGGCAACGGCCCATTGCAGCTTCACGGTGAGGGCAACATTTTTCTCGCCGGAGCGCCAGGACCAAGAGCGCTTGGCTACTTCCATGGCCCAATCAAAAATCTTCCGCTTGATGCCTGTGCTCCGGCTGCCCTGCTCCATGATGCGAACATAAATTTTTTCAAAAACGCGCGGCACAGCGCCCATGACCGTAGGGTGAAGTTCGAGGAGCGCTTGCGCCACCAATTCCACGGCTTCGACGTAAGCGATGGTGGCCCCTTGAAAGACGTAGACGTAATCCAACGTGCGGCCGTAGACATGCGCGAGCGGCAGGAAGGAAAGAGCGATGTCTACGCCTGCTCTAAGTTCCATGGCACTGTGAGAGTCGGTCACGTTGGAGCAAAAATTTGAGTGCGTGAGCATCACACCCTTGGGTTCCCCGGTAGTGCCGGAAGTGTAGATGATGGAGGCAAGCTGCCCGGGCAAAACCTGCGACGCGCGCATGCGATACGAAGAGATTTCCGGGCCGCCAGCGGAGGCAATGAGAGTCTCGTAGCGGAGACACTCGGGAGGAGGTTCGGCGGTGTCGTCGGCGACGATGACGTGTTCCAGCTCAGGGAGGCGCGGGCGAATGGCGAGGAGCTTCTGCAATTGTTCGGCACCGGCGACGAAAATCACTTTGGCGCCCGAGTGATTGAGGATGTAGCTCATGCGTTCGGGAGATTCTTTGAAATAGATGGGAACCGTGACGCCGCCCGCGCCAGAAATGGCGAAGTCCGCGGTGTGCCATTCGGGCCGATTGGCAGCGAAGAGGCAGACGCGGTCGCCGGGCTTTACGCCCAGCTCGACGAGAGCGCTGGAAAGGCCTGCCACCCGGCGGAGGAGCTCTTCGGAGGAGATGGCCGTCCAGCGATCGGATTCGCGGAACATCTGCGCGCGGGGATTCGGCAAGGAATCGACCGCGTTGAGAAATCGTGACGGAAGCGTGCCGTAGTTCATGGTCTGGGGCTCACTCTACTCTACCCATTTGGATGGCGCAATCAGCCTGGGGGTCGCGGTGGAAGCCGCCGATGAGTGATGACGGGGGGGCCATCCAACTATTTGCGCTGCGCGCCCAGTAATGTGACGGCGATGAGGCAGCTCGCTGGGGAGCGGTTGTGCCAAGCGTGGCGCGTGCCGTTCTGAATCACGCAATCCCCCGGTCTGAGGAGAACTTCGGCTCCGTCATCCAGTTCGAGAACCACTTCGCCGGAGACAACCACGTCGAAGTCCACCGTGTCGGTGGTGTGCATGCCTGGATGATCGCGCTCCAAAACGTCGAGCATGCCCGGCAACTTTTGCTGAATTTCTTCGATAGCAGACGCGGTGTTCAGGCGATCGATGCGCGTTGTTGTGTCCGGCGGTATGGTGAAGAAGCCGAAGCGGAAACCGTGGATTGGTGGAAAATAGCGGGGCGGTGCCGGCGCGGTGCCGTCCGAGGGGAGCTCGGGGACGGAATCGCTTCCCCATAGGCGATGGAATTCGTAGCCGGGAAATAGAGCGAGGGTTACAGGCTTGACGGACGTGTTGGGGATAAAGACCGACTTGCCGGATTCGTTCTGGCCGGTTATGACGCAGTGGATGTCCATAAAGGCTCCTGAAGGCGGAATGGATTATAGAACATAGCCTGGGGATGCAGACGGACGGAGTAAACTCAGGCCATGATGTTCACGAAGCGGCTGCGCGAGGGGGTTCGGCAAGGGCAAATCACGTGCAGCGTGCGGTTCTGGGTGCGTCCGCACGTGCGAGTTGGCGCACGATACCCGATGGGAGAAGGCGCGATCGAGATCGATTCGATCGAGCCGATTGGGTTTCCGGACATTACTCCGGACTTGGCACGCGAGTCCGGATTTCTGGGCGTGCTGGATCTATTGAAGGTGGCTAAGCACGGCCGGAGCGAGAAGATTTATTTGGTGCGGTTCCACTATGTGCGGGCGCGGGGCAAGCGAGCCCGGAGGAAGCAGTTCAAGCGGAACGAGGGTCGGCCACCCGCCAGGGAAAAACCGGGGTACTAGGCTAGGTTCCGATTCCCCGACTAACCGTCCAAGTGGACCTTGCCTTGGTTTTGATGCGAACGTTGAAAGAACTTGTCCCAAAGCAGGCCGACCAATAATCCTAAGATGAAATACAAGACGCCGTTCATTATGGCAACAACTCCAGCCAAGAAGAGGTTGGCTGTTGCCCCCAAATCCATGCCGAAAACCATAACTACGAGTGGGGGGCAAACGATAAAATTCAATCTTTGAATCAGCGCACGTGAGGCCGGTTGGTTGTAATTGCCTGTTGGCCAATTGTCTGCTGTCGGCAAGTGGAAGAAATTAAATTTGTAGTCCAGGGCCCAAAATGAAAAAAATAAGATCGAGATGAGTAACCCGACAGTGGCAAAGCGTCGGGCAAGTCTCAGCGGTTTCATTTACAGCCCCTATTTACTAGGGTAACTCTAGCCAGTAACTGCGCATAGGAGAAATTGCCATCCGCGAACCGCATTAATCGGAAACTGATCCACTCGTCAAAGAATGCGGGCTGATGCAAAAGGGAGTAGCGTGCGCTAAGATGAGCCACGGAGCTATTACCTTGGGCGCAATCACTTCCGGAACCGTAAGCGAGACGAGTCTGTCCAAAGGGCCGTTTCGCGCGGCGCGGGGGACGCAGATTTCCTGCAAGGGCTGGCAGCAGGAAGCGGCTTTGCGGATGCTGATGAACAACCTGGACCCGGAAGTGGCGGAAAAGCCCGAGGATTTGGTGGTTTACGGCGGGACGGGGAAAGCGGCGCGGAATTGGGAATGCTTTCACGCGATCGTGAAGTCGCTGCGGGCTCTCGAAGCGGACGAGACCCTGCTGGTGCAATCGGGCAAGCCGGTGGCGGTTTTTCGCACGCATGAATACGCGCCGCGGGTTCTGCTATGCAATTCGAACCTGGTGGGGCATTGGAACAATTGGGACAAGTTTCATGAGCTCGACCGGGCTGGCTTGATGATGTACGGACAGATGACCGCGGGAAGCTGGATCTACATCGGCACCCAAGGAATTTTGCAGGGCACTTACGAAACATTTGCGGCCGCAGCGAAGAAACATTTCCACGGCAACCTGGCGGGAAAACTTGTGGCCACCGGCGGAATGGGCGGGATGGGCGGCGCTCAGCCATTGGCTGCGACCATGAATGGCGCGGCGTTTCTGGGGATCGATGCGGACCCGGAGCGCATCAAGCGGCGCGTGAAGAGCGGTTATTGCGACGTGATGGTAACTTCGCTGGATGAGGCGCTGCGGATTTTGAAGAATGCGGTGCGCAAGGGCGAAGCGACTTCGGTCGGTTTGGTGGGTAATTGCGCGGACGTGATTCCGGAATTGGCGCGGCGCGGCGTCATGCCGGATTTGTTGACGGATCAAACGAGCGCGCACGATCCCATTGGCGGCTACGTGCCGAACGGAATGACGCTCGAAGCGGCTCTGGAGCTGCGAAAGAAAAACCCGGAGGAGTACAAGAAGCATTCGCTGGCGGCCATGGCGCAGCACGTCCAGGGCATGCTGGATTTGCAGAAGCTGGGCGCGGTGACATTCGATTATGGAAATAACATTCGAACGTTTGCGTTCGAACAGGGTGTGAAGAACGCCTACGATTTTCCCGGGTTTGTGCCCGCCTACATCCGGCCGCTTTTCTGCGAAGGGAAAGGACCGTTTCGCTGGGCGGCACTTTCCGGGGAAGCGTCGGACATTGCGCGGACGGATCAACTGGTGCTGCAGATGTTTCCGCACGATGAGCACCTCGCGCGATGGATCAAGCTGGCGCAAAAGCGTGTGAAGTTTCAGGGGCTGCCTGCGCGGATTTGCTGGCTCGGGTATGGCGCGCGCGACAAGTTTGGGTTGGCGGTGAACGATTTGGTGGCGCGCGGAGAAATCAAAGCGCCCATAGTGATCGGCCGCGATCATCTGGATTGCGGATCGGTGGCATCGCCGTTTCGCGAGACGGAATCCATGCTGGATGGATCGGACGCCATCGCCGATTGGCCTCTGCTGAATGCGCTGGTGAACACCGCCAGCGGCGCGTCGTGGGTCTCGATTCACAATGGCGGCGGCGTGGGGATTGGGTATTCACAGCACGCCGGCCAGGTGACGGTCGCTGACGGAACGAAGGAAATGGCAATTCGCATCGAGAGAGTCTTGACGAACGATCCCGGCATGGGCGTCGTTCGCCATGTGGACGCGGGCTATCCCGAAGCCATCGCATTCGCGAAAAAGACCGGCTTCAAAGTCCCAATGCGGTAGAGCCGTGACCGTCTGCTGCGACCACGATTCCGCGCAGTACCTTTCCTGCTGAGCCTTGCATCGAAACGTTGGAGTACAAGGAGGGGACATGTACGTCATTCTGGGAGTGACCGGGCGTACGGGTTCTGTCGTAGCGAATACGCTGCTCAATAAGGGGAAGAAGGTTCGCGTCGTTGGGAGAGATAGCACAAAACTAGCGCCTTTCGTAAGCCGAGGCGCTGAGGCGTTCGTTGCGAATGTGCTGGATGCGCAGGCGCTCGGGCGGGCATTCGCCGGTGCGGAGGGCGTGTATGCGCTGATTCCGCCGAATCTTACCAGCGACGAGTACCGGCGTTATCAAGGCCAAGTTACGAATGCAATTGCGACGGCCATCGAGGCGGCAGGAGTAAAGCATGCCGTTACGCTGAGCAGCTTCGGAGCGGACAAGCCTGACAAGACGGGACCGATTGCGGGACTGCATACGATGGAAACGAGGCTGAATCAGATCGAAGGGTTGAATGTGCTGCATTTGCGGGCTTGGTACTTCATGGAGAACACCCTGCCGCAGGTCGGGGTGATCCAGAGCTTTGGAATGATGGCTGGGCCAGTGGATGCGGAGGTTGCTCTGCCGATGATCGCAGCAAAGGATATCGGGGCGGCGGCCGCGGAGGCGCTGCTAAAGCTTGATTTCAATGGAAAACAGACGCGGGAACTGCAAGGGCAGCGAAATTTGAACTACAACGAAGTGGCGAAGATCATTGGGGAAGGGATCGGCAAGCCAGGGCTCGCGTATGTGCGACTTCCGGACGACCAGGTAGTCCAGGCACTAAGTTCGATGGGCATGTCGAAGAACGTCGCAACGCTGATCGTGGAAATGGCCAACGCCATTAATAGCGGGTACGTGAAAGCGCTGGAGTCGAGATCGGCGAAGAACACGACGCCGACATCTTTCGAGCAGTTCGTGCGCGAAGCGTTCGTCCCGGCCTACAAAGGACAGGCTGCGCGCGCGTAGACATCCGCTTGAGAAACTGACAACGGACGGTTCGCAGGGCATAATACGAAAACCTTGCCGGATTCGCTGCTCATCACCGGAGCATCGCAGTTGCTGACCTTGCGCGGACGCGGTCCGCGGCGCGGCAATTTCCTTTCAAAACTCGGCATCATCAGAGATGGGGCGCTGCTGGTGCGCGACGGCGTGATCGCGGAAGTGGGCACATGCGCCGTTATCGAGGCCTTACCGGAAGCGAAGGACGCAGACAAGCTCGATGTGAGCGGGCGGGTCGTGCTGCCGGGGTTTGTCGATTCGCATACCCATCTGATTCATGCCGCGAGCCGCGCCGAAGAGTACGAGCAGAAAATCGCCGGCGCGTCGTATGAAGAGATCGCGCGCAAAGGCGGCGGAATCCTGAATTCGGTGAAGAAATTGCGCGCCGCTCCCTCAGAAACACTGAAGCAGCGAGCACACAATGCTCTGAAGCAATTCGCAGCGTACGGCACAACCACCATCGAGGCAAAAAGCGGGTATGGGTTGGATGTCGCGAACGAGCTGAAGATTCTTGGGCTGCATCGAGAGCTGAGCGCGGAGCAGCCACTGGAGATCGTCTCGACCTTTCTGGGGGCGCATGCGGTGCCCTCCGAGTATCGCGGCAAAGCCGGAGGCGCGGAGAAGTACATTTCACTTTTGCTCGAAAGACTGATTCCCGAAGTGGCGAGAGAAAAGCTCGCAGAATTTTGTGATGTGTTCTGCGATCGCGGTGCGTTCACGCGGGAGCAATCAAAACGCATTCTGGAGCACGGCAAGCGGCATGGGCTGTCGCCGCGGCTGCACGCCGAACAGCTCACGCGGACGGGCGCGACGCAACTCGCGGTGCAACTCGGCGCGGCAAGTTGCGATCATCTGGAGCATGTGAATCGCGCCGACATTCGCGCGCTGGCGAAGTCGAATACGGTTGCGACGCTGCTGCCGGGATGCGATTTCCATCTGGGCTTGAAGCGGTACGCACCGGCGCGGCAATTAATCGAAGCGGGAGCAATCGTCGCCCTGGCAACAGACTACAATCCAGGCACGAGTCCCACGATGAGCATGCCGATGATTCTGTCGCTGGCGTGCACCCAGCTTCGCATGACGCCGGCGGAAGCCATAGCGGCGACGACCTTCAATGCCGCGTACGCTCTGCGACGCGAGAAGCGAATCGGGTCGCTCGAAGTTGGCAAGCAGGCAGACGTGGCGGTCTTCGAGGTGGCCGACTACCGCGAAATTCCCTACTACTTCGGCGTGAATACGTGCTGGAAGACATTGAAGAGAGGCGAAGTCATCCACACGTCGCAAGTGGTGTGAGAGCGTTGCTCGCTCTTCGGAAGAGAAAGCGCTGCGCCTAGAACACTCTGCGGCTGTCAATCTTGGCTGCAGGCAATGAAATCACCTATGATTAAGAGTCACTCCTGGGAGCTGCAGAATCAATGAAGAGACTGATTGAGTGCGTGCCGAATTTTTCCGAAGGGCGCGACCCGGCGAAGGTGGACGCGCTGGTCGCAACCATGAGCGGCGTGCCCGGAGTGTACGTGCTCGACCGCGAGATGGACGCCGACCACAACCGTTGCGTCATCACGCTGGCGGGCGAACCGGATGCCGTGGCGGAGGCGGCGATCCTCGGCGCGGGCAAGGCGATGGAACTCATCAACATGACCAAGCACACGGGGGCGCATCCGCGTGTCGGCGCGACGGACGTTGTGCCTTTTATTCCGATCGAGGGCGTAACGCTCGAAGATTGCGTCGCACTGGCGCGGCGCGTGGGCCACGAACTCTGGAAGCGCTACCGCATTCCAGTGTTTTTCTACGAAGCGGCGGCGACTCGCCCCGATCGCGTGAACCTGGAGAATATACGCCGTGGGCAGTTTGAGGGACTACGCGAAGAGATGAAGCACAACCACGACCGTCAACCGGACGTGGGCGAGCCGAAGCTGCATCCGACGGCGGGCGTGACGGTGGTCGGGGCGCGGAAATTTCTCATCGCCTACAACGTCAACCTCAATACTTCCGACATTTCGATCGCCAACAAGATCGCTAAAGCGATCCGCTTTTCCTCCGGCGGACTGCGCTACGTGAAGTCCATGGGCGTGGAACTGAAGGCCAGGAATCTCGCTCAGGTTTCCATCAATCTCACCGACTTCGAGCAGACGCCCATGCACCGCGTGTACGAGATGGTGAAACGCGAAGCCGAGCGCTACGGCGTGATGCCGGTGGGCAGCGAAATCGTCGGGTTGGTGCCCAAGAAGGCGATTGAGACGGCGGCGGACTTTTTTCTGCAACTGGAAAATTTTTCGCCGGCGCAGGTGTTCGAAAATAAGTTGGAAGCTGCACTGAGCGGAGCGCCCCTGGAAGGCGCCGGAAAAGACGGCAAGCTGGCGCGAATCGCGCGGCCGTTCCTGGACGCGGTGGCGGCGCCGACGGCAACACCGGGAGGCGGCAGTGTTTCCGCGTTCGCGGGAGCGCTGGCAGCGTCTCTGGGCCAGATGGTCGCGGGACTTTCGCGCAAGAAAAAATCGCAGGCCTCACACGTTGAAAAGCTCTCGGAAGCGCTCGAGGGACTCCGTCGAACCGCGGATGAACTGACGGAGGCGATCGACCGCGATGCAGCGTCGTACGATGCGGTGATGGCCGCGTATAAGCTGCCTCAGGGCGGCGCCCAGGAAACGCGGCAGCGCGAAGAAGCAATCCAGAAAGCCACGCGCGGTGCTGCGGAAGTGCCGCTCGAAGTGGCGGAGCGGACAGTTGTACTTTTCGAACGCCTCGGACAACTGGAGACTATCACCGCCGCATCCATGCGCTCAGACTTACAAGTAGCGCGGCTGATGGCCGCGGCCGGAGCAAAAGGCGCCCTGGCGAATGTCGAGATTAATCTCGACGGCATTACGGATAAAGCTTTTGTGCGGGCGATGCGCCAAAAGATTGAGGCGTTACGCGGGCGGCTGGATGGTGCGGCCCGCGCCAGCACGGCACAGAATTAGAATCTTCCCTGGCGAACTGAAGGAGATTTCCATGAGGCTGAGCACGACAATCACGAGACTCGCGGCCGCGGGAGTTTTGCTCACACTGCCGCTAGCAATGCCGCGCCCAGCGCGCGCTGGCCGTCTTGGCGCGGACCTGATCGCGCTATTCCCGAAAGACATCGGTGAATTCGCGTATGCCGATCTGAAGAAGGCGCGCACGCTGAAGTGGTTCCCGCAATTGCAGGAACAGATGCTGCCCGATCGCTTCCGGCAGTTCGAAAAGTTTCTCGCATCCGCGGGAATCGATCCGAATACCCAGGTTGAAGAGGTGGCTTGGGGACTCCTTCCCGAAGGTGTAACCGCCAAGACCGAAGGCACGGGGTCCACTGCCGTACCAACCGGCGAGCAGATCGCGGGAATCGCGCTGGGCAATTACAATCCCGGCTCGACAGAAGCTTATTTCAAGCGGCAGAAGCTGCCGACGTTCAAGTCGCGCGGCTACACATTGTATGCGTTTGGTACGGGAAGCGGTCCTAACGATCTCTTTTTCTTTTTCCTGGATTCCAGCACCGCGGCGTTTGGGCACCGCGCGCTGCTCGAAAAAATGATCGAGGTGCGCTTCGGCGGCGAAGAAGGCCTGCTGCGTAACGACAAGTTCTATCCTTTGATCAACGAAGTGAATGGCGCTGGCGTGGTGTGGGCCGTGCTGGATCCTGCGTACACGCGGCTGGCGATGCAGCAGCTAGCTCCGGAAGTCGAGCAATTTCCGGAAGCCGCCAAGATCGTGAGGCGCATGGAGAATCTGCTCATCACGGTGGACACAAGCGGCAGCATCGACGGGAAATTCCAAGCCGTGTGCGGCTCAACGGACGACGCCAACATACTGTCACAGCTCCTCCAGGCGGGATTACTCTACAAGAGGTATCAGGCCAGCCAGGATAATCCGGAACTGGCACAGCTTCTCGATCGGGCGCAGATAGCGCCGGCGGGTGACCGCGCGGTGCTTCGGATGTCGCTGAGCGATGAGCAGATGACATCGCTGATCAAGCGAAATACGTTCGCGCTAAAGCTGTAGCGTGTGGCATGGCCGCCCTAACCGGCGGGGGCGGGCGAGTGGAGAAATTTTGTGAGGCGCATGATTGCGCAACCGCCGTGCGTTCAAACTGAACGCGATCCACGCCGTCGAGGGCGCGCGTACCACCTGAATTGTCCCCCAACTGAGCCGCGAATCCCACAACCGCGTCCAGGCCCAACGCTGGTGATCTCTCTTCTTCATGCGCCAGCGCCACTTCAATCCGGTCGGCGAAAAGAGTGAGTCTAACCTCAAGATGCGGGTGAGCTGCGTCTAAGTGCCGGAACTCTTCGCGGCAAGCCGCCACGATGGCCGCTCGCAGTTGTGAGAGAGATGCATCCTCGAGTCCAGCGGCGTCGCCAAGGCAGCTCGCTGCGCCCCCGGCCGCCGCGGCAAGGCGCGGGTCGGCATCCATTTTTAGGTGAATGCGCTTTGCGTCAGTGGCCACGGCTGTCCGCGAGGGCGACATCGCACGCTTCCCGGCAATCGGGACAATAGTACAGGCCATCCATGCAGAGCTTTATGGCGTGCTGCCCCTTACAAATCGTGCAGTATTTTTCGCACGTGCAATAGGTTTCCACTTTGTCGCACATGACACAAACAACTGGGCCTCGCATGGCAGCCTCCTTAAAAACTCTACCTGACTGGCGGATGAAGCAGCAAGGCAGACGTGCGCAGCAATTGCGAATGCTTCACCCACCTGGCGCGATGCCACCCGAAGTGTGACGAGAGCCCGCTCCTGCGCTTCTTTGACGCATGTTAGGACGCATGCTAGTATCAGTTTCTGCTTGAGCATGTGGAATGGAATCCGTCACTTCTCCAGCCATCACCGAGCTCCGTAAAACGCCGCTGAACGCTTTGCACCGCCGCTTGGGCGCAAAGATGGTCAACTTCGACGGCTGGGACATGCCCGTCGAATACCCGTCGAGTGGCGGACTAATCGCGGAACACAAAGCGGTTCGAAACAGCGTTGGCGTCTTTGACGTGAGTCACATGGGCGACATTCGCATCCGGGCTGGGCACAAACCGGGCGGGGCGGTCGCAGCCGTGCAACATCTCAGCATGAACGACGCTTCCCTGCTGGCGATTGGACAGGCGCATTATTCGGCGATGCTTTATCCTGGGGGCACGTTTGTGGACGATGTCATTGTGCACCGGCTCGGCGAAGAGGATTACTTGCTGGTGATTAACGCGGGGACGCGGGAAAAAGACATCCGCTGGGTTCGCGAGAACACGAAGAATTTCGACTGCGTGGTCGAAGACCTGAGTGACGCGTACACACAGTTGGCGATTCAGGGGCCGCGCGCGGTGGATGTGGCGCAAAAACTTACGGATGCGAATCTGAGAGCGGTCAAGAACTATTGGTTCACGCATGGTGCGGTTTGCGGCCTGAAAAATATTTTAGTCGCCCGAACGGGATACACCGGCGAAGACGGGTTCGAAATCTATGTGCCGAGCGACCGCCTGACGAGCGAAGAGGTGTGGACGAAGGTGATGGAGGCTGGGCGCGAGTTTGCTATCGTTCCGTGCGGGCTGGGCGCGCGGAACACACTGCGTCTGGAAGCGAAGATGGCGCTCTACGGCCACGAAATCAGCGACAAGATCAACGTTTGGGAAGCAGGCCTGGGGCGTTACTGCAAGATGGAAAAAGGCGATTTTGTCGGCCGGACAGCTCTGGAGCGCGCCCAGGCTGCGGGATTGACCCGCACACTGGCGGGACTCGAGATGATCGACCGGGGCATTGCACGCGACGACTACCGCGTTTATAGCGAAGCAGGCGAGGCCGTGGGCGTGATTACGAGCGGCTCGCCCTCGCCAACTCTTGGCAAGAACATTGCCCTGGCCTACGTGCCGCCGGCGTTGGCGGCCGTGGGCACAACGTTGTACGTCGAGATTCGGACGCAGAAGTGCCGAGCGCAGGTGGTCCCGACTCCGTTCTATAAGCGGCCGAAAAAAGCAGCCGAACCACAAACGGCGAAGACGGTCTGACGCGAATCGAAAAGGGGTGGTCTGATGGCATATCCGAAAGAGTATCGCTACACCAAAGAGCACGAATGGATCGATCTGAAGGGCAACGTCGCCACGGTCGGGATCACGGATTATGCGCAGCACGAATTAGGCGATGTAGTTTTCGTCGAATTGCCCAAAGTTGGCTACAAAACCATAACTGGCAAATCGTTTGGCACGGTGGAATCCGTGAAGGCCGTCAGCGAAATTTATTCTCCAGTAGCCGGCGAAGTGATGGAAGCCAATACCGCGCTGCAGAACACTCCCGAGAAGATTAATACCGATCCGCACGGCGGAGCCTGGTTGGTCAAAATTCGGATTGCGAATCCCGCCGAAATCACCGGACTGATGGACGCAGCGGCGTACGAGGCGTATATCGCGGACAAGGGCAAGGAAGCCTCGGCCTGATGCGCTACCTCCCGAAGAGCCCTGTCGAGCGGCACGAGATGCTCGCCGCCATCGGCGCGAAATCGATCGACGAACTTTTCTCCAGTATTCCGGAACGCTATCGGCTTCGCGAGGCGCTGAAATTGCCCGGGCCTCTCTCCGAAGCGGAAATGATCCAATATTTTAAAGAGCGCGCGGCGGAAAACTCCGGGGGGTACACGAGTTTTCTAGGCGCGGGAGTTTACAACCACCTGCGCTCGGTGGTCACGGACGCGATTTTACAGCGTGGCGAATTTCTTACTTCCTATACGCCGTACCAAGCGGAAATCTCGCAGGGCACGCTGCAGGCAATTTTCGAATTTCAGACACTGATGTGCCAGCTCGCCGGCCAGGAAGTGGCGAACGCCTCGATGTACGACGGCTCGACGGCGACGACCGAAGCGGTGCTGATGGCGGAGCGGTTGACGGGCCGGCGTCGCGTGTTGGTGGCGCGCTCCGTGCACCCGGAATATCGCGACGTGCTGAAGACCTACGCGAAGAATTCCGGGTTGCACGTGGAAGAGATCGGATACGCCGCTAATGGAACGCTGGATACGAAAGCTCTTCGGACAGCGCTGAAAGAGGATGTCGCAGCGGTGGTGGTGCAGTCGCCAAATTTTTTTGGAGTGATTGAACCCGTGGCGGCGCTTGCGGACATCGCCCATGGACCAGGAGCGATGCTGACCGTTGCCGTAGCGGAGGGCGTGTCTCTCGGCGCCGTGCGGCCTCCCGCCGAAGCGGACATCGTTGCCATGGAGGCGCAAAGTTTTGGACTGGCCCCGACCTACGGAGGGCCTTTCGCCGGAGTGATTGCATCGCGTGATAAATACGTGCGGCAAATGCCCGGCCGACTCGCGGGACAAACGGCGGACACGGAAGGCCGCCGGGGTTTCGTCCTGACGCTCGCGACGCGCGAACAACACATCCGGCGCGAGAAGGCTACCTCGAACATCTGCACCAATCAGGCGCTGTGCGCGCTGGCCGCGACGGTGCACTTGACCCTTCTCGGCAAAGAGGGGCTGCGCGAGATGGCGCAGCAGAATATTTCCAAGGCGCAGTTTGCGCTCGGCGAGCTCTTGAAAGTTCCCGGTGTACAGCGCGCATTTGATGCGCCATTTTTCAATGAATTCACGATCAAGCTGCCGCGTTCGGTGAAGCTGGTCAATACGCATCTGCTTCGCGAAAAGATTGTGGGGCCATTTGTGCTGGGCACAGCGTATCCGGAACTTACAAAGCACGCGCTGGTCTGCGTGACGGAAACAACGACTCGCGCGGAGATCGAGAGATTCGCTGCGGCGCTGCGGCGTGTGCTCGAACAGCCGATCTAGCAGAAAGAGTCCTTTTATAGAGGCGCGATATACCGCGCCCCTACTGCGTGAACCGAAGTATGGACGAGAAAATCAAAAAAGCAGGACGCCACACAAGTCAGAGCGAAGGACTAATCTTCGAGAAATCGTCGCCGGGTAAGCGCGCGTTCGAACTGCCGCCGCTCGATGTGCCGGCGATCGATCCCGCAAAAGCGCTCGGAACCAGCCATCGCCGCGAAGGCGTCGAAGGATTCCCCGAAGTGAGCGAAATCGAGGTGTTGCGGCACTTCACGAGGCTCTCGACCTGGAATTACGCAATCGATCTCGGCATGTATCCGCTGGGCTCGTGCACCATGAAGTACAACCCGCGCGTCAACGAATTTGTGGCGCGCCTCGATGGCATCGCCACGGAGCATCCCTATCAACCGCAGGAGCTATCGCAGGGCTGCCTGAAAATTCTCCGCTTGCTCGAACAGTGTCTGCTGGAAATTACCGGGATGGACGCCATCACGCTGCAACCGGCCGCCGGTGCGCAGGGCGAATTGACGGGGCTGCTGCTCATTCGCGCGTGCCTCGAAAAACAGGGGAACCCGCGCAAGAAGGTGCTGATTCCCGACTCCGCGCACGGCACGAATCCTGCGACGGCAGTGATTGCCGGCTACCAGGTCGAGAACCTCAAGTCCGAATCGCACGGCCAGATCGACGTAGAAAAACTCCGCGAGCTGGTGACGCCCGACGTGGCCGCGCTGATGATCACCAATCCATCGACGCTGGGAATTTTCGAGCAGCGCATAACGGAGATTGCGGAGATCCTGCACGCCAAGGGCGCACTGTTGTACATGGACGGCGCGAACATGAACGCGCTGACGGGCGTAACGCGGCCCGGCGATCTTGGCGTGGACGTAATGCACCTCAACCTGCACAAGACATTTTCCACACCGCATGGCGGGGGCGGCCCTGGCGCCGGTCCGGTAGCCATGAAAAAAGTCCTTGAGCCTTTCCGTCCCGTGCCGATCCTGGTGGAAAAAGAAGGCGGGCGGCTGGCGCTGGAACAGGTGCGGCCCAACTCGATCGGCAGGGTCAAGGCGTTTGCGGGCAATTTCGGCGTGCTGGTGCGCGCGCTCGCTTACATTCTCGCCTATGGACCCGGAGTGCGGCAGGCCACGGAAGACGCCGTGCTCAATGCGAATTACATTCGCAAGCACCTTGAAGGCGTGTACGAGCTGCCCTATTCCCTTCCCTCGATGCACGAGGTGGTGTTCAGCGACGCGATCCAGAAGAAAAATGGCGTGAACACGATGGATATCGCCAAGCGGCTCATTGATTACGGATTTCATCCGTATACGACCGCGTTTCCTCTGATCGTGCCGGGCGCGCTGATGATCGAGCCCACAGAATCGGAATCGAAAGAAGAATGCGACTTGTTCATCGATGCGATGAAGTCCATCGCCCAGGAAGCCGCGACGAATCCGGAGTTGGTGAAGACCGCGCCGCACACGACCCGGGTGCGGCGCTTGGACGAAGTCGCCGCGGCGCGCAAACCAGTCCTGCGATGGAAACCGTCTACTAAGAGCAACGCCGCAGATTAGCCGGGATAGAAGCGCCCCAAAAAAGCGAAGATTCCAATCAAGGCACACATATCTCACGCGGAACGCCGCATCATTTTCATTCGCATGGGATTTCTAGTTACTTAGAAAATCTCACCGTGTCGAAAATAGAAGCGAAGGTCTTTTCGTAATTGGAATAAACGTTCTGGGGAGCGACGCATACGAAGGACAGCAATCCATCTGGCCGCAGCACCGTAATCACCCAGTCCGTCTCTTGCCCGCCAAGCGGCGAATCGTTGCTGAAGTAATTGGACAGCCCAGGCTGGCCGTTCAACCGCACGCGCTGGGACTGCCGCGCTACACGCATGTTGGGATTCGATTTTTGCAGCTCGGTGAAGAACTGCTGCGTGGCCGTTTCGAGCGCGTCCGAAGCATTGGGATCCACTTGCGCTTGCTTCATACTAATCGTGATCCCGTACGCCAGGGCGCCCTGGGTATTGTTGGTCTGCACCACGCCGCGGTCAGGTGCGAACGAAGTATTGTCCCCGTCGCCGTATTTCCTCCAATTGTCGGGGTATTTCAGCGTGTAGGAGTTGGCCTGATACGCCGCAAACTTGCCCGAGGGAGCCGCTGGGGGTCCACTGGCACCGGAAGGAGCCGACGGCGCTACCTTCTTCACCACGGGGAGCGCCAAAACCTCGCGTTTGATAGCTTCGAATTCCACGGAGTCTCTCTTCCCGTTGGCTGGGGTCCCGCCGAGTTTATCGATCTCCTCATCAACGCGCTCCACGCGGTGCTCGGGACTCGGGTGGTCGGAGAAAAACTCCGGCGGAGTCTTGCCTTTCATCTCTGCTTCCAGCTTTTCGAAGAACTGCGCCATCGCGCGCGGGTCGTATCCTGAATCGTAGAGAACTTGTGTGCCCATGACGTCCGCTTGGGATTCCGCGGTGCGCGAGTAGCGCAGAAGAACGCCGCCGGCGGCGAACGCGCCCAGCTGGGTCATCAGTGCCCCCGCGGCGGTATCTCCGAAAATGCCGCCGGCAAGCCCAAGAATGCCCTGGGTGGCTTCTGCCTTGGTGGCCTGATTGGTTCCGTGGCGCAAGGCAACGTGCGAAAGTTCGTGTGCCATTACCCCCGCCAACTGCGCTTCGTTGTCGGCGGCCTCGATCGCCCCACGATTAATGAACACATACCCTCCCGGCAAAGCGAACGCGTTGATGGCCTTGTCATTCACGCAATGGAATTCGAAAGGATACTGCACCCCGCCGGTGGGCAGCTTTTCGGCCAGCTTTAATCCAAGCTGTTTAAGGTACGCGTCCACCTTGGGAGCGTTACATAGTGGCAACTGCTTCTCCGCATCAAGGGCGACCCTTTTCCCGAGATCAACATCTTGTTGCGGCGAGAACATGTTCCAGCCGGGCTTAAGCTTTGTCCGTTGCGCCCTCGCGGCGGGAATGAATGCGAGACAAAGAACTCCAAGTAGGGCCACGCCCCGAGTTAAGCCGCGAAAAGTCTGTAGCGGGCGCTCGCACCCGTCGTCAAGATGCAGTTTGGTTTCTTGCGCCTGGACTTGCAGTAGAGTCTCTCCCGAGTTTCCGCTGCTCATCGCAAACTGCCCTTTTCCTAATCCATGCGAGCGGTCACACCACCCGTTAGGAGCGACTGGAGTTCCCAGTCTTCAGGATTACTTTACACTGGGACGTAGGGAAAAGAAAAAGCCCGGATGGCATTGCACCCGGGCCGAATCGGAGAGAGAAGTTAAATCCGTCAGACTAAGCAGCGCTAGGAGTAAATCAACGCGCCATGCGTGGGGTTGGTTCAGGAGCTTGTGTCGCCGCAGGAGCGTCAACCGACTTTCCGCTGCGCGCCTGTGCAGCGCGAGTCGTGGCGATGGGTTCGGGACGGCGAGCGGGTAGGGCTAGGTTTTCGCCCTCCCGGATGAAGGTCAGGCGGTCCTGAGTCTTATTCCAGTCGATGCAAACCAAGTCTCCGAGGTGCACCTGCTCCGTGGCCAGCAGGTTCGCCAGCGGGTACACCACTTGCCGCTCAATCGCTCGCTTCAGGTGCCGCGCCCCGTAACGCTGGTCCGTCCCTTCCTGCAACAGAAAATCCCGCCCGGCGCTCGTCACCCGGAACAAAAACTGCCCCTTGGCCGTTTCCAATACCCTTTGCTGCACTTGCCCTAGCTCGATCTCCAGTACTTCCTCAAGCTGTTCCCGCTTCAAGGGATGGAACACCACTACCTTGTCCAAGCGGTTCATGAATTCCGGCGAAAACTTCCGGCGCGCCGCTTCCACCGCCGTCCGTTCCACCTTCTGATCCAGGTCCGTAATCGGCTTGTCCTTTGGCTGGATGAACCCCATCCCACCGGTCATCAACTCCGCGATCTCCCCGCCACCCAGGTTCGACGTCAGGAAGATCACCGTCTGCGACAAATCCACTCGCCGGTTGTCGCCCAGCGTCAGCGTCGCCTTGTCCAGCATCCCCAGCAGCAACTGCCAGAGCGCGTCCGAGGCCTTCTCAATCTCATCGAACAGCAAAAAGCTCAGCTTCAGCTTGTCTGAATGCGAAGCTGCCAGGGCCTCCTGGGTAATCAGCGGATGGGTCTCGCGATGGCCCAGATAGCCCGGCGGCGACCCGATCAGCTTGGCAATCTCATGGGAATGCTGAAATTCCGCGCAGTCCACCTTGATCACCGCCCGCGCGTCTCCAAACAAAATCTCTGCGGCCGCTTCCACGATGCGCGTTTTGCCGGAGCCCGTCGGTCCCAGAAAGAGCAGATTCCCCACCGGGCGGCCCGGGGAGTTCAAACCGGCGCAGAAGACCTGGTACAAGTCCACCAGTGCCTGCACCCCTTCTTCCTGGCCTACGATCTTTGCGCGCAGGGAGGATTCGAAATCGCGCGAATCCGTGCTACGGATGCTGGGATCCAGTTGATGGCGAACAGCTGCTCTCATTTGAGCATTCCCTCTTCGCATCCGGCTCTCCCCCGGGCGCGAAACGCATCTCCATCACACGTCGGCATAAAATATGCATGAGAGTGGCCACTCTGTTTGCAAGGAAGGGCAGGTGTGAACCTGCGCAAACTTAAGGAGATAGAGAAACTGCAATTCTGGAAACCGTCTCACGGGCTGAGACAGTGTTCCATCGGTGCCCAAAGTGAGAGGGGAGCAACAGTTTGTGTCGCTCCGCAAACGACAAAAAGGGGCGTTCCAAAAACTGGAGCGCCCCGCAAAAAGGAGAATAGAAGTTTCTAATCAGTCAACGTTCCTGCTTTTTGCGCCCTTGTGTGGCTACCGCTGGAGCCGCAGAGGGCGCCGCGTGTGACTTTCTCTCCTCCGTGACCACTTCGGGGGGAGCGTTAACCGATTTGCCGTCCTTGGCCTCAGCGGAAGCAGCGACACGTTCAGTTTGCGGCAGTTCTTTCCTCACCAGGGCGCCTTCGCCTTCGCGCACGAAAGTCAGGCGGTCTTGAGTCTTATTCCAGTCGATGCAAACCAGATCCCCGAGGTGCACCTGCTCCGTGGCCAGCAGGTTCGCCAGCGGGTACACCACTTGCCGCTCAATCGCTCGCTTCAGGTGCCGCGCCCCGTAACGCTGGTCC